>Ga0007866_1000553_pt1 | contig 10977 bp, 13 predicted proteins | sample CryBogCBH18Jul07_FD_71223 | JGI IMG/M metagenome (GOLD analysis project Ga0007866, IMG submission 71223) | Freshwater microbial communities from Crystal Bog, Wisconsin, USA - CBH18Jul07 | ecosystem: Environmental > Aquatic > Freshwater > Lake | place: Crystal Bog, Wisconsin, USA | collected... | reverse complement strand
TCCATGTTCGACCGACGGTCCTTTTGAGACAACATATTGTTATCGACGGCCTCCAACTGACGTTGCGCCAAGTCCTGAAAGTGCTGCCTACGGGACTCAACCAACTCAGTGGGGGCTTTGCAAAGCAGTAGACCACCAATCTCCACGCAGTCCGGATACCGGCTGTTGGGATTGTTGTCGCGCTGATGCATGATTTCCGGGACTTCAGAAGCCTTCACAGGCTCCCAACCTTCGCGGAACATAGTGGAAACATTGGTCGGGTCATTCTGACCCATTACTGCCGTACGAATGTACTTGAACGTCCATCCGGGGACAGGATTGGGTTCAGGGAGGAGCGCCGCCGGACGCCAAACCATCTTGCGCTTGGTCGCCTCACGATTTTCCAACTCACGAGCCATACGAGTTTCAGTCTTCTCAGCCATTTGTGTTCTCCAGTTTCATCTTCTCACGGGCATACGCTTCCGGTGTCAGTCCGAGACGTTTAGCAATTGCGGCTTCGGAGGCCGTAATACGGATCTGACGGGGTGCAGTAGACCGTGTAGCGGGAGCCACAACAGTGCTGGGTTTGCGTGCGGGCTTTTCAGCCTCGTCGTTATCTTGCGCTTCACCGAAATACTCGGGAAAGCGTTTTCTCATCGTCGTATTGACTCGTTCATAGTAGTCGTCGCTTGACGCATCGACTCCAGAACGGACCAACTTTTCGTGCAGACCCAGCGCGAGGGCGGTCATCTCCTCATCAGTACCGAACCATTTGTTCTTCTCACGCCACGCTTCGGCTTTTGGATCGACCGTGGGGCGAGAAATGGGGGCCTGAGCCTGTTGTAGCGTTTGTACACTTGTTTCAGTGTGTTGTAAAGAGGGTTTGAAGGAACTTACATCACGAAGTTTGAGTTTCGCGTCCGTCAAAGCCTCTTGTGCTTCAGCAATACTGCTTGAGTCACCGGTCTCATAGGCCGCTTTGAGTGCTGCCTTGGCGGCGTTCAACTCAATAGTCGCGGCTTTAGTGGTCTCTTCGGCAAAAATTCGCTCGCCGGTACCCAAACGCTGCTTAAGGAGTTTGTTTTCTTCATAAGCCTGCTGAGCAAAGCGAAGAGCCTCTTCTCGCTCCCGTTTTGCGGCTTCTTTTTCCCGCCGTTCGTCGTGCCAGACCTTTTTCATCTGCTTGATGCGGGTCTGAACCTTCTCCGAGTATTCTTCAAGGTCGTCTTTTTCGAGTTCCTTGACTAGTTCTTCGGGCATAGGAGCCTTGTTACGGTCTTCAGGAGGGGTGTCGTCCTCTATCTCGACCTTAAAATCTTCGTTTTGCTCAGCCATTTTATCTCCTTAACCTGCGCGACCGATGCCACGGGGGTCTTCGACCGTCCCGTCCACCGTGTCGTCGTTGATGATTCGCCATTCCGTACCGTGAATCTTGATGCGAGTGCCCGAATAGGCCCTCACGACCACGAAATCACCCACCTTGCACCACGGCCCCGAGGGGAAACGTGCTGGATCTTTGTAGGCATCTGGGCCGATCTTGGCGACAAAAAGCACAATTGTGGTCTGTTCTTCGACGCGAATGGACTCAGACGGCTTGATAATGCCGCTGTCCCCAAACTCGTCCTCAACCTTGGGCACCATGCACAGCAGTTTGAACCCAACAGGGTCTGGCAACTGCTTTGCCTTGCGCTCCGCTTCCGAAAGCGTCTTATCGACGTTGATATCACTCATCGTCAGTCAACTCCTCGTCGTTTGCGACTTTTGCAGCCGTGTGTTTGACCAATGCAATGGCGTAATCAAGCCCCTGAATCACCCCGTTAAGGCGGCGATATTCGGGATCTGACACGTTTTGCAGGATCCGATTAACAAAACTTTCGCGCTGTTGTTGCAGTTTCCTGATGAGAAACTCCGCAGCGGTTTCTGTCTGCATTTGCTACCCCTTAGTTGTCATCACCATCGTCGTCATCGTCATCGTCATCGTCATCCGACTCAACCTTCCCGCCCTTAGCCATGTGCTTGGCTTCTTTGCGGCGAAGATCATGCTCGTCTAACTTGTGCGCTACGTCAGCGATGTGTTCGGCCTTTTTGTGGGCCACATCTACACCAAGTTTGGCTCCTTCCAATTCGTGCTTGGAACGTTCCAACTCATGCTGATCGGCCTTGTGCGCCACCGAAGCAATGTGCGTGTGCTTCTTATGTGCAATGTCTGCACCAAGTTTTGCGCCACCAAGTTCATGTGTGATTTGTAATTCCAACTCTTTGAGTTTTAACTCGTCGGCCTTACCGGCGGCGTCCATCATGTCTTTCTTGGCTTTGCGCTGCTGCTCAGCCTGAGCAATCTGCGCCTCAACCTGCATTTGCTGAGCCTTGATCTGAAGTTCCTGCTGCTTGAGTTGCAGTTCTTGCTGCTGCATCTGAATAAGCGGATCCTGCTGTTGCTGCTGTGCTTGTTGTTGTGCAGCGGCTTGCTGATTGCTCTGGAGCAACTGCTGCGCGGCCTGTGCCGCAAGAGCCGAAAGTTGAACCTCAATCTCTGGAGGCAGATAACCCATGTCGTTGTCGAGGTCGGGCGGCGGAGGTAGCGTGGTGCCCAGTTTCTGCTGAATGTCAGCGCGGTATTTGAACGCAACATGCTCCATGATGTGCGCTGCCGCCGCCGCCATGATCTGTTGCGCTTGCGGGTTCTGCCCAATCATCTGCTGCATCATTGGGTCGTTCTTAGCAGCCATGTGCGCTTGAATATGCGCGTCATGATCTTGGTACATAAACGCCTTCACAGGCTTACCCGTCAGGATGAACATGTTCTCGCTGATCGGATCGACCGGCTGCATGTCCTCCTTCATGGGTACAATCTTTGCGGCGTTCTTAACACCAATCGTTTCGATCATCTGCCTGTGAAGAAACGGCAGATTGTAGATTTGAGGCGCACCTTGAGCGAGTTGAAGTACCGCCTGATATTGCACCACACGTTGGGCCATTGTGGATGCATTTGGATCAGAGACTGGCAAAACATCAACATGGTCGTAATCTGAACGCTTAGCAGAAGCAGGTCCAGTTTCGGGTTCATAGTCGTAACTCTCCGGCGTGTTGTCTCGAATAATCCCCGCCAGAAGTTTGAACTCCTGTTTCATCGTGTAGTGAATGCGTGCCTGAATAGCACCCATCACTTTCAACTGCCGCTCAAGGATGGCTAGCGTCGTGCCAACCGGAGCCTGTGACGACATATCGCTGATATTTAGATCAGCCGAACCTGCAAACCGGCGTGCATCGTCAACCACCTTATCCATGAGCGCCGCAAGCACCTGCGACGGCTCTTTGTACGGAAGGGGGAGGATGTTGTCGCGTATAGCGCCGGACGGAAGATCCACGTCACGGAATTCACCCGGAGCGATGGGAGTATCATCGCCTTTGACCCGCAGTCCCTTGGACTTGAGGCCACCGGGGAGGTTGGACAGCGTACCGGCGTCAATCAACTGACGCATCAGGGAGGTTGCTGCTTTGCTATGACCGCCGATGAGATGAATAAGACCAAAATAATAAAAGCCAAAGCCCGGAATGTAGCCGTAGTGCGTAAAATGCTGTCTACGCAGTTTGAGTTTGTCCTCCTCCAGCCAATTGCGACGGATTGCTAGGACGGTGGCGGTACCCTTCTCAATGGTAACCACGTACGGGAGTTTGATGCCCGTATAGCCTTCCTTGTCCTCATCCTCATAACCGGGGAGATCCAAATTGCAATGAATCTCAAGAATCTGAAAACGCTCGTCCATCGAAGCGCTGAAGCCCTGCTGTTCAGCCTTGCGTTTCTCAACCTCATCCATAATGCGCAGTGGATCCCCGAGATTTACATCACGGTAGAACCCTGCTACCTGAAGTTTGCGCAACTCATTCTTCGTCTTCCGCATCCGGTGCGTGATGCGCTCAGCCGTCTCAATATTTGCAGCCCCGTAGGGGACAATGATGTCTTCGGGGGCAATAAAGGGAGCCACCTGCCGACCCAGTGAAGGATCGAAGTAGATCTTCTTGAAGGCGTTGCCCGCGAGAGCCACAGTCAGAAGTGCCCGCTCATGCTCGGGGCGGTACTCCTGCATGACCTCGGTCAACTCGTAGTTCATATCGGCCTCGACCCGTTTTGCGGCCTCGACCTTATCGGGAGTTTCCTTACCAATGATTGTCGTACGCACCGGCCCCGCCGCCGGGAAAGTCTCCATGATGGTCTCGGACTGGAACTTAATCCCAGCCTCCATCAACAGCGGATGGTAGACGCCACACGCTCCGGGCCACGGCTCCGACCGCTCCTCATACTTGAGACCGAGCAACTGCAAGCCTTTGACGTAGGTGTCGAGCCACTCTTTGCGGCTTGCCATGTCTTCTTCGACATCTCCCAACAGGTCGTAGGAGAGAGACATGAGTTGGCTTTCAGGAATAAGTTCGGCAAGGTTGGCGTCAAACTCCGACCCGTCGCCATGCTCCATATGCATCTCAAAGCCGGGGCCTTCGATGTGCACTTCTTCCGGGTCGACGATCTGAACCTCAATGGGTTCCTGATCTAATGAGCCAAGCCCTTGCGGGGCAGCGTACAAGGACTTGTCGATACTCATCAGTAATACCCTCTATGCCTTGATCTGAATGTACGAGGTTCATCTTCCTCGTCAGTTTGTAGTCGTAAAAACCCACCACGTCTAAACCTAAGTAAGGCTTGACTGGTAGAGTCCACGAGGTCGTCGTGTTCCCCGGAAGGAAAAGAGGCAACCTCTTCTACAACCTCCTCCGCCCACGACATATTAGGAACCCAGACTCGCCCAGACGCAAATATATCTGCTACCGCGTTCAACCGTGCAATCTTGTCATTGCCCTTGGACGGAGTGAACTCCTGCACGGGTATACCCATAGCCCGCAACTCAAATATAAGAGGCGACCCCGCCGCCTTGGCTTCTACTATAAGACTGTCCGGGTTCCACTCTTTATACTGCTGCATGGCAGTCTGTTTAAGTTCTGGAAACTCCATCCGTTCTTTGAATGCGTTCAAGAGAATAATGTGCGGGTGCAGCACACCCCGGTCGTCAGGATGGTCAAATATCCCCCACGTCGTGCACGCCGAGTAGTCAGCACGCTCCGATTTGAGGAATGCCGTATCCCAAGACTGGATGATGTAATTACACAACGGCGGGCTGGGCTGCTCCCATATCTGCCACCACTCGCGCTTGATGATTGCCGACACGTCGGATGTCGGCTGCTGCATGTACTGGGCCATCCACTTGGCAAGTGGCAGTTCCTCCCGCAGTGCCAGTAGTTCTTCCAGTTTCCAGAACTCAGGCCAGAGCGACCGCTCGCCGTTCTTGGTCTCCAAGATGGCGGGGAACTCTATGACCTCCCACTCCTCACCGCCGCGCTGGGCCGATGACTTGAGGACTTGACCGGTCAGGTCTTTCTTAGACCAACGGGTCATAACGACAACAATGGCACCCCCCGGTTGCAGACGCTGCCGAGGGCCTGAGGTGTACCACTCATATGTCTTGTCGTAGATCTCGGCGTTAGTCTCGGCGAGGGTGGCTTCCTGTTCCGAGTGGGGGTCGTCGATGATCAGGAGGTCAGCACCCTTACCGGTGACGGCACCGCCAATACCGATAGCGAAGTACTCACCCATCGCGTTGGTGTTCCAGCGACCCGCCGCCTTACTGTCCGCCTGTAGCGCAACATCTGGAAAGATGTCTTTGTATCTTTCCGAGTCCACGAGGTTTCTGACCTTACGACCGAAGCCAACCGCCAACTCTGCCGTGTGGGAGGACTGAATGATCTTCTTGCCGGGGTACAGCCCTAGGAACCAACTGGGCAGGAGGTAGGATGCAAACTCCGACTTGGTATGCCGGGGAGGCATATTAATAATGAGTCGCTTGCACTTGCCTTGCGCCACCCGCTCAAAGGCTTCTGCCATGATCTCGTGGTGCCGCCCGTGGATGAACGTAGGCCAGACGTACTTCACGTATGCCAAGAAGTTTTTACGCGATAAGTCTCGACTGGTAAGTTTCCTTGCCTCGGCAATGAGTTGGCCCACCTTCTGCTGCACGCTAGGTGGCAACTTGGACAACCGCCTTTCGGCCTCTTGCAGGAGTTTAGGATCCATCGCCCAGTTCTTCGTCGAGGTCTAGTTCCGCAATGAGCGCCGGATTGAACTCTTCTTCCTCCGGATCCTCTTCCTTGACGACGGTGTAGTCCGTGTACAACTCCAACGTCTTACGCAGTTCGGCCTCAATGTCCGACACGCTCCGGTGGGTGATGTTGATGTCCACACGGTCGGAGAATGCGTTGACCCCGGCAGTCTTGCCGAGTAACTCCAACGCCTTTAAACGTACTTTAGGATCTTCGTCGTTACTCTCTAAAAGAAGTTTATTGGTGACGTAGTTCTTCAACCTACGATGTACGTCCAGAACTTCATGATCCCATTCAGAAAGAAGTGCCTCTAAGGTGACGATGGCACCCGCAGTCAGGGTGCTGGGTGGGGCAATCTCTTCTTCCGCCATCATCAAATGTGCAGTTCGCCGGTCTTCCGGGGTGACCTCTATCGGGGGGTCTAGTTCCTGCACCGTGGCAAACAAGGCATGGGCCTTGGCCCTGAAGTCCAGAAGTTCTTCCGGGGACGTATCGAACGGGAATGGGATTCCCGACTCTGGAGTCGCGAGTATAGGCATGTGCATTCGCCGAAACGAAAGATGTTTAGACGATACCACATATTGTTCTTAACTCTGCACTTTTAAAAATCAGGCCCTCATCGAACAAGGACTTGCCGAGTCGGCTGGTGCTTTCTGAACAGAAGGGGATATGGGGCTAAAGATGTTTATGGATGTTATAGGGGGGTACTCATATATATGAGCGGTGGGGGAGGGGGGTAGTCTCAAAAGCGGGCTGTTGAGATTTAAAAAATGTGTATCGGGTGTGCAGATTATTGAGCATGGCTGACGCGCGAGGGACCCGTTTGGATTTTGGGGGGCGCACCCCCCGTGGAGGGTCGAGGTTCGGGTTCTGCGGATCTCGCCGGAAAAATCGCCGGTCGTCGCCGATTTGACAATCATCCCCAATTGTGGTGTTATAGATGCAAGCACCGACGTGACGTCGGCGCGAGTCCGGGAAGGTTGACGGGGCGCAAGCCCCCCCTCTGACCGGCGCGATACCCGAAGGTTTCTAGAGGGGGGCAACCCCCGACGACGACCCTAAGGTCTCCTGCGCTTGTGGTGCGCGCTAGCCCTTCGGGGTAGGCGCGTTAAGCAAGCGGTGTGACAGGGGACGCCTAATCGGGGACTGCAAGGCGCGTAATCGCCCTAGTACCAGTGACGCCGTACTAGGATTGGGTTGCAACCGGATACTGACCGGAACGTGAAAAAGCGCAATTGTCCGTACCAATGATATTGGGATGGGAGCATGTCGCGGCCCATCCTAATGTCTACAAAAGGAATTTTGCATCAATGCTTAAACTTCTCTCACAAGCCGATACCGTCAAGTCAATCAAGTCGATCAAAACTCGCGCCAATAACTTGCAGCGCGATATTCACATCTGCGCAGTCTCAACTCTCGCCCACATGCGTGATCACGGCGATTACACTCTCGCTGTTGCGCTCATGAATGCGCTCCCGAACGGGCAGCGCGTTAAGAGTGTAGCGTTATGGATGAAGAACTTTACCAATGGTAAGTTCACGCTGAAGCAAGATAAGTCGCAGGGCAATATCTGGGTCGGCGCTCTGTCGAAGGATCGCGTCGCTGAGGATTTCGATATCGAAGGTGCGTCCAAGATCACGTTCGCTGACTTCACCGCTGAGGCCACGCCAACACAAGTGACGCCGGACTCAATCAAGAAGTACCTTGACCGTCTGATTGCGAACGACGAGACGATCAAGAATGCGCTCGGCGAGGATCAGCCGAAGGTCACCGATGCCGCGAAGGACGCAGCAAAGTTGATGCTCGCCATGATCGCTGCCTAATCGCGGTTGGTGTGATCGTCCCTGACCTGTACCGTGCTAGCACGGTACAGGTTTTTCTTTTGGCAGTCAATACTTGCGCGTTGAGTAGCACATGAGAAAAGTGAGTAGTTTGAGTAGCACCCCTACTCAGACGTTTTCGCTCGTAAGTTATTGATTGCACGGGTGAGTTAGCAGGTTGCCTATATATATGAGTAATGAGTAACACATATATATATATACCCCCCTTCTACTCTCTACCCACCCACACACATATAAACATGTGGCTGCGCGTCTCTGACCGTGACCTTTTGCAACCCCTAACCCCTTATTCCTACTCAACTACTCAGCAAAGCCGTTTTCACGTCCAACACTTTGATTTCATTAGCAATTTCACCGAGTAGCGCCCCTACTCAGTCTACTCACTTTTGGCAACCGCTACTCAGCGACTGCCTAAGTCATTGATTCTATTAGACCCAATCAAGTAACCCCACTACTCAACACGAGGACGCACAATGCCCGAGATCATTTGGTGGAAGTTTGCAGGTTCCATCCTGCTATCCATATGGCTGCTACGTCTCGCCTATCTCATCTACTCAGTAGAACTACCGAAGGACTCAAAGTGAAAGACCCGTACATCATAGAACTGGAATCCCTGCGCAAGGACTACCTGTCCCTGCAAGCCCGACACTTCAAGTTACTCATGTTCGTAGCACAGACCACGAACGACGGCGACTACTTGCGCTGGTGCATCGAACAGCAAGAAGCCGACGAAGCCTTTATCAACCTACCGTCAGGAGACGAGCCATGATCCAACACGATCTAGACATTGCGCCCATCATGCGTGGCATCGACCGCCACGGTTACATGTACACCTACTGGTGCATGCGTCAACACGGTATCCCTCGCATGACATCCGTAAAGATGTTGTGGGTTGCACGTTGCCGTGCCGATCACGAGTACTGGAGTGGCGGCAGCGAGAGCGACGCCGCGAACTATCACAAATCGCCGCTGTGGCTGTGAGGTGCGCCATGAAAGAACTGCTAGACCTACTGCGTGAACTGGTGACCCAAGTCCGTGAGGACATTCCCGAAGAACAGGGCAGCAAGCACCTGTGGGAAACCGTGGAAGAAGCCGAGATGCTGATAAACGAGATGGAGGACTGATGAAAAAGCCCGATACCGTTCCGCAGAAGATGTGGGATGAGATGTCTGTAGTCCAACGTCGCGCCATCATCAGGCACGAACACTTGCACAAGCGGCTTTCCAAGCCCAAGGAGAAAGTATGACCGACGCGAACAATCACTTGTATCTCAACTACAAAGATCTTTACACGCAAACAAGACCATTGCGCGGCAAGGCCGAGGAGATACGACCCTTCACGTCCAACCGACGCAAGAAGCACTTGCAGATATGCATGCGACCGCAGCCCGACGGCACGACTGCCTACGCTGCGCGTATGTACGATACAGACGTTGTGACTGCCTACGCCGACGGGACGTTCACGGTGGCTGACGGTGGGTGGTCAACCATGACCACAGGTGCGTTCATCTCACTCGCCCTGCGGACGTACCGAGTCGCCTGTTACCAATCACGTGGCAAGTTGTGGCTGCATGACCGTGCGACGAGCGTCAAGTTCCCCGTGACCAACAAGCCATTGCGACTGCGCAAGACCGACGCGCTAGCCCCGCTGACTACTGTGGATGACAACTACACTATTAAAGTGAAAGTGTCTGACCGCAAAGCGACTGCCGAGGTGTACGCCAAGGTGCAGCCGTTCCTAAACTGGGTAGGTACGTTCCTAGAGATGTCCGACGGTTGGCTGATGCACGAGACCCGCAAGGCTGTGCTTGGACTAGCGCCCGAGTCATCCTGTTACGACGTGCCTACTACCAGTCCGTCCGGTGTAGAGACGCCAAAGGCTATACGTAACTGGCAGAACGCCGGATATACCGGCGTGCCCAAGCCTGACAGACCGCGTGTCATTGAGTGGCTGTGCAACCTGCACCCTGATGACTACTTGTTTACCTTTTGTCTTTTAGGGTATAATTACACAAACGATACTCTTAACCCATATGGTAACAATAACAACCCGAATATGAACGTGGCTGAGGTGGGGCAACGGGAGTTTCTAGGCAGAAAGTTTCCGGCGTACTACTACAACACAAAGCAGGACGTAGGCCGGATCAAGGCCGAGATTCAGAACATGGTACGTAGCGTGACGCTGTACCAGAAGATCGTAGAGAAGAAGCCCGACGGAATCATCCGGGGCAATGTGATCTAAACCAAGGAGAGTGTAATGAGTGCTGTTAACTTATCGAACGAGATGTCCCTGTCCGAGTTCGCTCACGCCATCATGACCGTGGGCCGTCACCTGACCATCATCGGCGAGGGTGAGATGGGGCTTGGCAAGTCCGCCATGCTCAAGGAGATCGTCGCCAAGATCCCCGCCTACAACGGCAAGCCCTACACCGGGGCGATGATCGACGCGACGTTGCTTGTGCCAGAAGATACTGCTCTGCCTTACATGGAGATGCAGCCCGACGGTACGACTAAGATCACCCGCTTCGCGCCAAGTTCCCGCTTCGGCTTCCACCTCGACAACCCTGTCGCAGTGTGCATTGACGAGATCGGCAAGGCATCACGCAACGTGCAGAACGTGTTGCTCACCTTGCTGTACGAGAAGCGTCTGGGCGACCACTACCTGCCCGAGGGTAGCATCGTGTTCGCTACGACTAACCTAAGTGTCGAGGGTCTGGGCGATACCTTGCAGAAGCATGCGGTCAACCGTGCATGCAAGGTGCGTATCCGTAAGTACGACGCCGACACGTGGATTGAGAACTACGCCATGCCTAAGGGTCTCAACCCGACGGTCATTGCATGGGTCAAGCAGTTTCCGCATTGCCTTGCATCCGTGACTGACCCGAGCCAGTCCGGTAACCCGTACATCAACAACCTGCGCAATGCTACGCAGGGCGCGTGTGTTACGGGGCGTACGTTGGAGTTCGCGTCTCACATCGCCGATGTCCGTGCGCAGTTGGGCGAGAGCGCAA
>Ga0007866_1000552_pt1 | contig 10998 bp, 7 predicted proteins | sample CryBogCBH18Jul07_FD_71223 | JGI IMG/M metagenome (GOLD analysis project Ga0007866, IMG submission 71223) | Freshwater microbial communities from Crystal Bog, Wisconsin, USA - CBH18Jul07 | ecosystem: Environmental > Aquatic > Freshwater > Lake | place: Crystal Bog, Wisconsin, USA | collected... | reverse complement strand
GCTGGAGCCGCAGGGGCGGCGGGAGCAGGAGGCGTGTTAATGCCGGGCTTGCCGTACCCAGTAATATAATTGGAAATGTTGGAGCCTTTGACACCCGGAGGGATAGGGCTAGCAGCAAAATGAATAGTGCCATCAGCATCGAAGGCGACAACGCCGCCATTAATTACTGCCGTATGAAGGCCGCGAGCCCTAACTTCCTGAAGCTCGGCAGGCGTAAGCGTATTGATCCGGTTGGCCATTGCCGAAGTTTCGCCAGCCTTTGCGAAATTGGCCGCGATTTCGGAGGGATTACGCTCTTGCTGTGCGCGAGCCTGCATCATCGCGGACTGCGCTTCCATCGGAGCAACGTACTGCTCGACGTTGAACTTGCGCTGACCCTGATATGCGTTTGCACCGGCACCAAGACCAGCGAGAAGGGCAGTCCCGAAGTTACGGGTAGGCGCAGTCGCGGCACCAGCAAGCCCGGCCAGAAGCGGAACCCAAGTGCTAGCCTTACCCTCACCAATCCCGTGCAGGAAGCTGCCAAACTCACCCGGCTGCTTGCCGCGCGCAGCAACCTGATCGCCAAACACCTGCTGGTAAGCATCGTCTGGGGTTACGCCGCGCTGGATCAAACTAATCAACTGCTGCTTTTGATTAGCTGCATCCTGCTGTTCTTTATGCTCGCCAAAGCCGAAAGCCGAACCAATGCGGTGCAGGATGTCAGGATGCGGCTGAGCAGGGGCAGTGGGTTCAGCACCAGTATTAGATGCGGCGGACGCGGGAGCCGGGGTGTAATCCGTAGCATTAACAGCCGCAAGGCCAGCCTTAGCCTGCGGCGTCAATTGGGCCTGAATTTCAGGCTTCGGCTGAATAGGAGTATTCTGCGCCGCAGCTACGGCATCAGCCGCGCGCTGTGCAGCCTCGGCGCTCTTGCTGCTCTTGCGGCCAGCAGCATCATTCGGATCCGACAGGGTGTCCGAGGTGTCGCCATCGTCGCTGAACTGAGAAACAGGATCAAGCGACTGAAATGCGGCAAGACCCGGAGTCTGATCAGCATCACCATCAACCGCCCCGCGCACAGCATAACCATTGCGACCAACAAGGCCGCCAGTAGCATAGCCAGCCTGTGCGCGCAGAGCCTTGCCTTCAGGGCCTTCATTGCGGAAAGCCGCCCAAGTGCCAGCAAGATGTCCATGACGCTCACGGGCCAGTTCAGCCGCCAGTGCATCCTGCACCTCGGGGGTGAACTTCGTGGAGCGCCAGTCGTTGCCGTACAGCTTGTGGGCAAGCGCGGCCAGAGTGTCGCGCGTGAACTGATATGCGCCAACAGCGCCAGTGCCCTTATCGGGAGACACGCCGCGTACCTTGCCGCGCGTTGCCCCGATCAAATCCTTCTGGAAGTCCTGCACATCACCAATGTTCATGGTGCTGAGAGGGCTATTCGGATTTGCATAGATCGACTTGCCGGTGCGGGGATTAGCGCCATAGACAGTGTCGTAGGGGTTGGAGAACTTGTCCGTGCCCTCGCCCTGCATGATCTTTGAGAGCAAGCCAGAATTGGCACCAGCGGGAGCAGGAAGCGCCTTCGGGGCGGACTTGGGGGCAAGGCCAGATACAAGCGCCTTGGGCGACTCAGCGCCCGCAATTTCAGCGGGATCAGGAGCGCCAGCATCTTCGCTGTCTTTGCTAGCTTCGTGCGCGGGCTGCTTGAACAGCATCTGACGAAGCGTGGGATCCGTGATGATGTCAGAGAGGATGTCGCTGTCGCCATACTCAGGGTAATGGTCGAGACTGCCGCCCGCAGCCTTCTTTACAGCGCCGCCACGGGCAAGCATGGCAAGAAGAGCGGGCGCCGCATCCACAAGGGCATCACCCGCTGCGCTGCCAATAGCGCCAGCAGCGCCCTTAGCAAGACCACCAAGGATGTCGCTTCCCATGTCGCTTCCGCCCTTGCCACCAGACGGGCCAGACATGGACGGCAGGCTCGGGGCGCTAGCGCCAGCGGTATCGAGTTTCTCCAGCAGGTCTCCGGGGCCACCGCCCTCGTAAGGCATGGAGGTATCAATCTCAGCACCAGTGATGCCGCCGCCAGCATAGCCGATACGACCCCCGCGATTCTCGCCGAAATCAGAAAGGTCCGGCATGGAGTCGGCCCCCACGCTATCTACGGCATCGCCCAACGTGGGCTCAACGGACTCAGCGGCGCTCTGAGCGCCAGCCAGACCCGCGCTATTATCAATCGCCCCGGCAGGCAGACCACTCAAAACGCTATCCGAATCAACGCTGCTATCGGGATGCGAGTACGATCCGCTCATAGCGCCCTTAAGGGCCTTACCCGCCTTATCTACAGCTTTGCCAACCAGACCTTGATCGGTATTCTTGTCGCCACCAAAAAGCGCCTTGTTCAGACCTTCTTCAGCAGAACGCTGCAATACGCCCGGCTGCGGCTCTCTAGGGGCAGCTATCGACGGCAGGCTGTAATGCGGCCCAGCCGCGCCAATACCGGCCATTGGGCCGCTTCCACTGATCCCGCCAGCAGGGGCTAGGCTGTGAGGAGCGCCGGACGCAAGGATAGCGGCCCACGCAGCGGGGTCATAGATACCGCCGCCAGCAGCGTAGCCTTCACCCATATGCTCAGGATAAACGTGCCCACCCATGCTGGCAGCCGCAAGACCGCCGCCGGTAGCTTTGGCTACGCGGCCACCGGTCGCCAAAAACGATCCGGGAGCATTGGTGATCTGAGTCTGGCCAGAAAGCGCGCCAGTGCCTTCAGCAATGTTCGCCCCAAACTGCGTGGTCTGGAAGGGATACGCCTGCTGCTGCAAGAACTGATTTGTATTGGCGGTATCCAGAGCCTGCTGCGTCTGCTGCGCGACCTGACCGGCGGCAATAGCGCCCTGCGCCCCAGACATGGCCGCCGCCTGCGCGCCAGTACCAAGACCTGCAAGGCGCTGCGAAACATCGGCACCAACATTGTAGCCCTGCTGGCCAAGCCCCGCGAGGCCCTGACCGGTCTGCTGTAGCGCGGCGCGATTTGCCTGCTGCGCCTCAAGGTTCACACCCTGCTGCTGCTGCGCGGCAGACAATGCAGTATTATACCCCTGCGAGAGAAGCGGAGCGATGGCGTTATTGAAGGCAAGCGACTGCTGGCCAGCAAGGTTAGCAGCAGCAATACCAGCGCGGTCGCCACCAAAAGCGCCCTGCCGAATGGCGTTGCCGGTCTGGCCCGACATTTCCTGCTGCTGCTGCTGATTGAGAAGTGCGGCGGCATTGCCGACCACACTACCCAAGTACGGATTCATAAACTGATTGATCTGCTGCGCGCCAATTTGCGTGGGATCTACAGCCTGACCGCCAGCCAAAGTGTACCCAGTAGCTGCCTGCTGGTAGGGTTGGTAACCAGCCTGCGCGCCCAGTAGCGAGCCTGTAGCTGCCCCATAATAAGGCTGCGCTAGCCCGGCGGAACTACTGGCTTGATTGATCCCGCCCTGCTCAACGGCATTGATCGGCGCGACAAGTTCGCGGTTACCAGCATCTGGGATCGGGGTGTACGACTGAAACGGAGTGTTCGCTACATCCGCCGCTTTCGCGTTAACAGCATTGTACCGAGCCAATACGTCTGGCGGAATAGTGATCTGCTGGGTAGTCGTATTCGATCCGCCAAAGCACATACACTTAACCCCTTAACGGAAGCACTATAAAGCTAATCACCTGCTCCGTAAACAAAGTAGGCACCGCACTTCTTGCCAAACTCTCTTTCATACAAGCGGATTTTGGCGTCAGTCCTATTATCCGAAATAATCCCAACAAGCAACCTCATGCCAGCCTCGTCGGATTTTTTCTTGGCGAACCTGATTAGTTCGATTGCCCTACGGGCGGATGAACTTCTGCAATTTGGGGAAACAAACAGTCCGCACTCTTGGTAAAACTTTTCAGTTGAGTACCACATTTCGGTAATTGAGAGTATGACGTAACCTTCCAATTCCCCTCCGGGTTCTCCTATAACCCCGCAAACTCCGGTCTTTTGCTCCAAAATTGGCCAAAGAAAGCTGGCCATTTTCTCCGCATCACCACTAGAGAACCCCGCCTCTTTAATGTGTTGGGGAGTCCAGCCCATGATGCCACTTAAGTCATCTGTAGTAGCTGTCCTGACCTGCACTTTATTAATTCTTTTCGCTAGGCTTGTACAAAAATATCACGCCGCCGGGCTTCCCTATCTGTCGCTCATACATGCGAATTTTACCTTCGTTTTCTTTGCTATCCATGACGCTGGAAATGAGTGCCATATTCATGGTTTGAGATGCTTTTTTGCTAAACTCGCAAAGTTTCTTGGCTCGTCCGCCCCTAGTGCTTCTGTAATCTGGATGAATGAAGATGGCCTTTTCCTCGAGAATGTCTTCATCAGAATACCAAGGCTTGACCACACGCAAGACAACAGCGCCCTCAATCGGTCCTTCAGGCTTACCGATCACAGCACATATGCCAAAATGAAGGTTTAGAGCAGACCAAACCTCATTCGCTATCTTTTCAATGCTGGCATTCGTCAGGCCATTTTCCTCACAAGACATAAATGCGAATGACATGATTTCATTCATGTCACTTGGGCCAGCGACGCGAATTTCCAACCCTTCGCTATCAACCATAAAATAATCCTTATATAGTAGGTATTTAATTACGCTTAGGCCCCGGCAGGTTCTTCAGCGTCTTTACAGTCTGGGCGCGCATGCGCTTGACGAACTCGTCCAGTACCCGATGCCCGGTGTCAAGATCGCCCGCGCCAACTTGACGGACTTCTTCAGGGGAGATGACATATTCGCCACCAGCGACAACCACAGGCACAGTCGCTTCGCCGCCGCTTGCCTTATGGGGCATTTCGCTCTCGTAGGGGCCGCTGGGTTCGCCATATGGCTCCGCCTTAGGATCCTGCTCATAGGGAGCCATAGTGGATCCACCATAGGGCTCCTTTTGCCCGCTGTACGGAGTGCCGCCAAAGATCCGGCGCATATGCTTGAACCCAGCAATCGTGTTGCCCTCACCCATAGCCGAGATGATGTCGGCGGGGATGACGTAGCTTCCCGAGGGCACGTTCATCGGCAGGTGATCGGTGCGGCCCGCCACGGGGCTATGAATGGGGCCGGTGAAGACCTTGTTCTCAGACTCCAGAGCGCCCCCGCCAGCCTTGCCAATGCGGTTGCCAAGAACCTGACGCTCGTCCTCGACATTGATGGTTCCGCCCGGAGGAACCAGACCCTGCAATGCCTTGATCTGGATGGGGGCGGTCTTGTCGGTGCCAGCGGCTGCAATGACCTCGTGGCCGGTGTGATCGCGCACCACCACGGCGACAGGCGCTTCCCCACGATGCACGCGCTTCAATACGTCATCCTTGGAGAACGGCCCCAGACCCAGAACGTCGTTCAGGCGGTTTTCCATAGCCGCCTTACGGATCCGCTCAGGGCTGACCATTTCAGGATTGTAATGGATGATGCCATCCTTGGTGTGCATCACACCAACACCGGGCAGCGGCTCTGGGGCGGTGTGGCCATTGCTGGGGTACAGCACGGCAGGCTTGCGCCCTTCAAGCATCGCCTGATGCTGCAACGCAAGCGTGTGCGTGGTTTCAGGCAGCGTCTTACCAGCATCGTCTACCTGCTGGGGAATGGGGCCACCAGTAGCGCGGGCGGTGCGGGGCTTTGCCTTGTGGCCAATTAGGACGGTACCCTTTCGCTCAACATGAGGGAAAACAGACGCCACCTCTTCATGATATTCAGCGGCTTTTTTGTTATTCTGGTAACCCTTGGAGGTTTCCCGACCAACTCCGCTACGATCACCTTCGTATACATCGAAGTATGCCTTACCTTCAGGGCTCAGGTGGTCGTAAGAGCTTTGAATCATCCCACGCCTATGCTCAGGCTCCTTAATGACATTAAGGACATTCGCAGCAGTAACGCTATCTGCCGGTCTTTCCTTAAATCTCTTAAGCACACTAGTATTATGCGCCTCAGACCTATTGAACGGGTCAAATACATGACTTTCCACACCGCGAGACGCGAGGTGCTGCGTGCCAAGATCGTACCTGCCGCCGCCCATATCCAAATTGCGGTGCCCCGGAACAATGTCCAAAACCTTACTTTTGAGTAGAGCAGGAACTTGCTTGAGAGATGTATCGGCAGATGAAATTGCCTGCGGGCTTACAGTAGCGCCACCATCATCCCGCGCCTTACGTGCCGTGTTCAAGGCCGCAGCGATGGCTTGATCGCGTGGGTGGCCCGCTTTAATCATTTCGGCTATATTGACCGAAATCGTTTTTTGGCTTGAGCCCTTCTTTAGCGGCATGTAACCCTCACGAATAGCTGACGGTGACGACTTGGCTCGTCCCCGGAACGACGTAGATACCATACGCCGCAGGCAAGTTCACTACATAGACACCAACCGTATTCGGGATGATGTAGATTGGGCGCGTGGCAGTCGCGGTCGCAGAGTCGTAAATAGTACCCACAGCAGACCCAGCGGTGGTTACAGACACCACGGCAACGCGACCCGAGCTATTTTTCACAATAGTGCCGGTCGAGATGGCAGGCACATTGCCCGCACCCTGCACCGCGACATAGCTCTGCGCCAGCCCATTAATGGCCGTGACGATGTTCTTTGCTGCGCTCAGCATGTCCGTGAGAGAAACGCTCATCAGAATTTCCCGTCAGGTGTTGACATGGATGGGTTACCCGAGCAAAGTGAATACCATGAAGAGCGTAAATCCGCAATCTTTCTATGTGTACGCGCACTATCGCGGTGATACGGGTAAAATTTTTTACGTCGGTAAGGGTCGCGGTAAAAGATTTGAGTCTTCAAACAGAACCAATCCTTATTGGAATAGTGTGGTTGATAAACATGGATTTAATAAAAGGATTTTGCTTAAAAATTTAAGCGAGCAATGTTCGCTTAGCTTAGAGAAAATTATTATCCACCTGCATGGCAGATACCCAGACGGTCCATTGGTTAACATGACTGATGGAGGAGAAGGAACCTCTGGCTGGAGCCCCTCTAAAGAATGGAGGAATAGAAGATCGGAAATGGCTTCAAAGTCTTGGGAAAAGGAAGGTTACAGAGAAAATATTAATATAAAACTTAAATCTATTTGGGACGACGAACGAAGGAAATCGTATTCCGAACTTTCCCGTAAAAGGTGGGAATCCATTGAATATAGAGAAAGGGTGTCTAAAGCCACTTCCAAAGGGTTAAGGGCAAAGGGCCGCCCTATAATATCTTTGTGTGACGGTAGAGAATTTGGCAGCTTGGCTGAATTATGCGAGTTCTACGGCGTTAAACATGGGGATGTACGTAGAGTCTTAACCGGCAAACAAGGATCTGTGAAGGGTATGGCTTTTCACTATAGTGATGAAAAACCCAAAAAATGGAATGGTAGATCGCTTAATCGCGGAAAAGTTTATTGCGTAGAATTAAACAAATGGTTTGATTCTGCAAGTACCGCATCCAAAGAGCTTAACATAAGTCCGGGAAATTTGTCATCTGTTCTTTCAGGAAAATTAAAGACAACCGGGGGGATGCGTTTTATAAGAGAAAAGTAGTTCTCAAAAGCGGCCATCTGGCGACCATCTATACCTGATATTACCAATGCGCCAGAATGAGTTGATGTCACTGCTCGAAAGCGTGACCGACACAAGCCTGCCACGGAAGCGGGGGCTAATGTACTGCGTCGAGTTCGTCACGTTGTACGGGCCAAACGTCTGAGGCGTATCGCCGGGGTAGTTCACCACATTGAACGTCAGGCTGATCGTGGCGTTCTGCGGACCAGCATAATCGCCCCACTTCATATCCGGCCAGACTTGGTCGATATACGTCAGCATATCGCCGTCAGACAGCGCAGCATAGCCAGTGGTAAACGTGGCCACGAGCGGCTGTCCGTTGGCGTTGTTCGAGGTCTCGTGCTGGTAGATGTTCAGCGAAGTCGGATCAGCGCCAATCGGCGGACCCAGAACGGACTGGTCGATCCACGCGGACCGGCCCATCGTACCATAGTCCCAGACGTTCAGCGAGGTGTTGTACTTGGCATAAGCATTGACTTCGCCGCCGTCGCTCATGGTAGGATAGAACCAAGTGATCTCGCTGAAGCGCGAGTTAACGGCCACGCGGATCTTTTGGAGATTATTCTGGTCCAAGTCTTGGAAGATAACGTCCCAGATCGGGCACGAGACGGGCTGCACGCCATCTCCAGACAGCGAGTAGAACTGCGACGGCCCCATCCAGTAGACCACGCCATTCAAAGCCGCTGCGGCCTTACGCGCGATCAAGCCGCACCCAGTACCGATTTCGTTGAAACTGTAGACATACGGCTGACTGATATACTGCATCGACCAGACACCCAAATCAGTCCAAATCAGACCCTGCTGCGGGCCTTGGATGCAGCCAACGATCCGCGATCCCTTGGGGATACGGTAGGAGCCAGCCTGATTGGTGATCTTGGCAATCCACGAGGTATAGTCGTTTACATCGCACCAGCGGATCAGGAGTGGATCCTGAATGCCCGTGAAGGTCGACCCCCATGCAATGACCTGCCGCTGCGGCATAGCAACAAAGAACCCATCGTTAACAGGCGGGGCATTTGGGATGACAGTCGCCGTAGGAGCGCCGTACAGCGGATCCCAAGCATAGATCGGCTGGTATTGCGGCGCAGCAGCGGGGTTAACCGGACATGCGAGAAGGACTTCGCCCCAGTTATCCAGAGACCAATCGGACGCAGCAATCGCAGTTCCCGTGCTGGGAACTACCGCAGTGCCGGTGCCATACCCACCGCCGCCATAAGTGCCGATGCCATAGCCGGTGCCAGCCGGGATAGACCCAACACCAAAATTGTAAAGATAGTACGCATTGCCACCATTCATGAAGCCGGTAGTTGTCGACGTAGGCGTCGTGGTCGCGTTGATTGTGAAGGCGCTGCTGCTCGTTACGGAAGTGACGAGATACTGCCCATAGAACGTGGCCCCACCAACGGTCGTGGACACCAGAACAGGGAACGTGCTGCCTACGGTGTAGCCGTGGTTTGCTAGCGTGACAGTCACGGTCGATGACCCGCTAGTGGTAGCGAACTGCGCTAGAGCAGGCGTGCTGGAGGTTGACGTAGCGGCAAGAGGGTTACCCAATACGTCAGTAGCGTATATGGTGTAGGAAGTGCCGCCAATAAATCCATTGGGATCAATAGCGTACTGCCCAAACAAAACCAACCCGCCCACTGCGATCTGCGTGGCGATATAGACCGTGTCGTAGTTCGTGAGACCCGTAGTCGTGGTATCGGTGATCGTTACCAAGTTGCTGCCGGAAGTCGTAGAAACCACCGGGCTGATGCTGTCCGAACTATTGCGGGGAGTGATGTTCTGCGACGTACCATTAGTAAGCACGCTCAGATTAGCCGACCCAGTGGCCCCCACGTTCTGCGTGCCATACGCCAGATGCGTCTGCGCGTTCGTGTCTTCCCATGCCAGCAAAGCGCGACAAATCGCGGCAGTCGACGTACCCTGATACAGCGTCCAGCCACCCAGCTTCTGCACTAGAGCGCCCTGAGCCGTATCGTAGATGAACCGGATCAAATTGCTGGTAGCGAACCCAGCCTCGTTCAGCGCGGGGGTGGCGTTTTCGTTGACGCCGGGGACAAGTTTGATGCTGGAATGGGGCACCTATTACCCCCTCGGGATAGAGGCAGTGGGGGTAGGCGCGTAAGAAGTCCACTCCGCCCCGGCGAACCTCTTGCGGGATTCCTCGGTCAACGCGTTCTTCAGCAGGTTCTCGTACTGAAGCTCATACGTCGGCCCCATAGACGGATCATTCGAGGCGCTCCCGAAGTTCCGCTGATACTGGGCGACGTAGATCATCGAAGCCTGAATCAAAAGGTCTGGGTAGTAAGTAGATATAAAAGTCGTAGCAGTAGACGCGAGAGCCGACGACGAATTGTTACCAAGCGTAGGCATCCTAATCGTGCCAGATACTGTAACGCTATAAGCATTGTCAGGATAAGGCCCAAGCAAAACATTATTATATGTGTTGCCAGCAGTAGCATAATCGCCGCCATACATAGCAAAATACTGCGGCATAGCCGCGCTACCAGACGAGCCGTAAACATTTTGCAGAAACTCCTTCGTCGTTGGCAGGAGCGTGTAAGTATTGCCATTGTACGAAATGGTAATCGTCTGCACAGTAACAAAGTCATTTACGCCAAGTTGCAGGATATTGTTATTTGGCGTCAGGCTATAGTTAATCGTAGTAACCGAAGGGAGTATATCCAGATCGCGCTGGATACGCAGTTCGGCGTAGTTCAGGGCCTGCGGGATCAAAGTCGCAAAAGAAGGATCGACAGGAACAACAACGCCGCTTACAGTAGTTACGCCAACAACTGCCATATTCGCCAGTTGCTGAACGTACAGGTTGTACGTAAGGGGCGTAGTCGCTGGCGTAGACATGGTGTGGGAGTTCGCCTTCTAGCTATGCGATCTTGTGCATCCCATCCTTAATGAATTTTACGTTTTCTTGCAAGCGCAAGTCTCCGGGGCTATTTTCTACCGCTAATTCAGCCTGTAGCAGCGCCTCTTCGTGCATTCCAAGGTGCCAAGCAGCTATGCTGGCGTAATCGTGCGGCATCGCACCCCAGACTTCAGGGTCAACCGTGTAGACAAACTCGCGGTTCTCAATTGCCAGTGCCGACTTGGCAGCGCCGTAGCACTCGGCCCACTGGTGACGCTGGTAGGCTAGCTTGGCGATCTCGCACCAAGGTTCTCGAGTGTGCGGAGCCTCGACAACGCCCATGCGCGCCGCCTTCATTGCCCCATTCCAGTCGCCAAGCTCGTTGTAGCAGCGGGCCATGACACGGTATGCGTAGCACCGCTCATTCGGCCAGTTGGCGCCGGGCAGCGCCAGATACCGCTTGCACTCCTCAATAGCCCGTGACCACTGACTGTGGAACGATAGTTCGCGGGCGTAGTAGAAGGCATTTCTGGGGTCGATGGGATCCTC
>Ga0007866_1000550_pt1 | contig 11008 bp, 7 predicted proteins | sample CryBogCBH18Jul07_FD_71223 | JGI IMG/M metagenome (GOLD analysis project Ga0007866, IMG submission 71223) | Freshwater microbial communities from Crystal Bog, Wisconsin, USA - CBH18Jul07 | ecosystem: Environmental > Aquatic > Freshwater > Lake | place: Crystal Bog, Wisconsin, USA | collected... | reverse complement strand
TTCACACCCGATGAATGGCTGTAAACCACTATTTCCCACATATTGGATGATGTATAAAAAAAGTCGCTTGGGTTTCCTGTTGTACCCGGTAAATATCCACCACTATTCTGTTTTATATTCCCCCCCTGCCAATCAACAATACCATAGCCGTTAGTATTTCCATCACCATTAAAAAATACACTATTACCGCCACCATCATTTGGGTTGCTACCTATTGCTACCCTTCTTATAACCATAATGGTAAAATTAGTACTTGAAGTAAGTAGTGAACCCGTTAAAACATTACTACCGTTAAATGTGGCGTATGCTGTATTTGCCGGGCCACCTGATGTATGATAAGCGGGTCTATATGAACTATTACTTTGCGATGACGTAACAGAACCCACAGCATCCGTAATACTTGATACATTTCCACTTACTTGTGTAACGCTTGAACTATTGGCAAAATTAAAGTCAGTAACAAGGCCGTTAGCAATAGGTATAGCCGACCCTGCTGATATTAAAATAGGTTGACAACAAAGTATTTGCTGGCTTTTAACACAGCTAAAGCAAAGTAAAAGTGGTAATAAAAAAAATAATCGCTTCATGTCACGAATTTAATAAAATTATTCAAAATGTGCGGTTACCCCCCGTACAACAATTACCCCCGATACTCCCGCATTTACCGTTATATAAATAGTTGTATTACTTGACCCTGCGCTATTTGTCGCTGTCACTACATACCCCGTACTACTTTGAGTAACATAAGGCGTTCCCGTCATTACTCCCGTACTACTGTTAAAACTTATTCCCGTTGGTTGTGTTGGGCTTATTGACCATGTTGTAGCCGCACCCCCTGTGTTTGTGGGGCTGTAGGCACTAATAGCAACATATTGCGTCCATGTCTCACTACTTGGGCTATAACTGATATTAGGGGGTAATAAAGGGTTACATGGCGACCACATAGGTGTAGGAATAATACTTGCTGTTAGCGTATTATCGCTCACATTTGTACTCCACCCTGTAGGTATTGGCTGTCCCGCCTCGCTTGATTTATCTTGTCTTGTACAGTACGGTATAGTAAGCCCCTGTGTCCAATTAATGTGGTTATAATCAATAGTAATATTATACCCCGCAACATAAGGGCTTGTGTAGTTTCCATTTCCTAACCCTAAGTGAGAAACCGTTGAACAGCTTGAAAAAATCTTATTGTTTGTAATATGAATATCATGTCCACCTGCGCATTGGATACCTATATATCCTGAATTGACAATTAAGTTTTCCCCTACATAGATGTAGCTACCGCCCTGATCGCCTACTGTAATACCCGAACCTGTTGTACTTGGCCCACCCCCTCTAATCCAGTTACCCACAACTTCAATACTATCCGTAGCAAGACCATTACTCTTGTAAATATTTATCGCATCTTCGGGATTGCTTGAACCTGTAAAATCCTCTAACCTATTATTTAAAACCCTGTTTCCCCCACCACTAACATTGTTGAACTGTACAAACTGTCCTCTTGGATACGGGCCGACAACATTCTGCATCCTGTTATTTTGTACTACTATCCCGCCTGTACAATTTTGTGCGTAAACACAAGACACCACGTTATTAATGTAACAACTATCTACTGTAATATTGTAACAGTTGTATAAAACAATAGCTATACCGTTGTAATTTAGACTTGGGTTTGAGTTACTGCCATTTAAAATGTGACACTTTGTTATGTGAATATCATGGCAATTAGTTAAGTAGATACCCGTTGTAGAAGAACCTACAATAATACTGTCACCGCTTATTGTTTGGCTACTTGCACCTGTTAAAGAAATGGGGGAATGGCTTGTATATCCGCTACAGTAAGCTGTTTGTGCCTCACTATAGAAAGGGAGAAGTATAAGTGCTAATATAATCCATTTAAGCAATCGCATAGCTATAAACCGTTATAGACTGCCCACTATATATTTCAGGTAAGTTACCTGTTGAAAGTAAATTAAAGCCCCCACTTGGAATGAGTGTGTAATCTATACCATATTCTAACCCTGTAAGTCCGGGACTTGTAAGAGCCATAAATGGATTTACGCCTTTCCAGTTAGGGTTAATGTACCTTGTTCTACCACCGTCACCAAGTTGTGATGTTGGGTCAAAGTCATTAAATGAAAGAACCACAGGCGACAAGTATGAATTTGGATTGGTAATAATAATTGTTCCGCTTGGTGGTTGGTAGTTCGGGTCAATAGAAACAACAGATGTATCAAGACCTAACATTACATTTAAACAGTCATAAACAGCAATACATTGATTAGATGTATAATCCCCTAAATTATATTGCTTGGTTAACGCTGTTATATTAAAGTACCAAAGTGTAGAAGGCCACCAATTAACATTTGTAGCCCCACCCTGTTCTGAAACGGTATTGGCTAAAATAATCGCTGCCGCCTGTTGTTGGGCTTGTAATATCGTGTTTTGTATCTGCGTCTGCGTTGGCATCAGAAATTAACATTTTGATTGTTCATATTGATATAAACATTCGCTGCGGTAATTGAACTTTGTGATGCAACACCTAATCCCGGTATAGCAAACCATTCTGCCGCTTGCTCATTTAGTTGAGCCTTAAACATCGTACAAAACTGCTGTGGCGCACAATTACACCCATTAGCAACAAGTCTGTTTAAAAAGGCTGCTATATAAATCCCCTCCGCAAGGTAGTTAACAGGTATTGGTGATAAAGCCCCTGTTTGATCGGTAATAACATTGACAAATGAAAACCACCCGTCTGCGGTTATGTTAACTGTTTGGGTAAGGTTTTGCCCCATATTAAAAGGCCCGTAAGCGACATTACCATTACAATCATATACCGTTAATACCTGTGATACAAAGGGTAGTGAATATGTTCCTGTATTTGTAAAGGTTAATACAGTTCCTCCGGGTGATGGGCTAACTTTGCCACTTACTACTGAACTCATAATTAGTGATAATAATTTGCGTAAATCGTTGAACCCGTTGGTGGGGCTACAAGGAATGTTATTGTATTGCCCGATATGTTATAGTCTTCAGGTTGATATGATGACATTTGTGGCACGTTGTTAAGCAACTGTGGCACACCACCCGATGGCGTTAAAGTAAGGCAAATACCTCCATTTGGCGTAAAAGCAAGCGTAAATGTCTTATTTGTACCATTTATAGCACCTGTTGGAGTTTCACCACCTACAAAAGTACCCGGACTACCTGCGCTACCTGATGCTTGTTTCTGCTGTAGGATAAACTGCTCTAAGTTCTGTGGAACGTTGAGTAAAAGGTTTAGGGTATCACCGCTTGCTGCCCCCGCCGGGATAGTATTAAATATCCATGTATAGATAGGCAAGTTATTTGCCCTGTACCATGTAAATTGCAGGTTGGTTAAATTAAAAATCGCCCCTGCTGTCACATCATATACACTATCCAATGAATTTATATCCAAAGGAAAGTTATTTTCACCCGCAAGCGTTATTGTTTTCGCTGTTGTGGTAAACGAAGTCGTATAGATAGTGTTAGTACTATTGACTAATATCTGTGCCATTGCCTCTTAATTTTATTGGTTAAATATACATATTATTTCAGAATTTCAAACCGATACCCTCACCCTTCTTAATTATTTCCATCAAGGGCTTAATATCATCTAATTTACAATCTATATCCTCGCCTTTAATCATTTTACACCTTTGTTTGGCAAGTTCAACTACTTCTTCTATACTATCACCAATGGCTATTACAGCCCCTATGTTGTTAAAATCATTATGACGTGGTATAATAGTGTAAACATCGTCAATGACCGCTAAATGCCTTAATTTAACCCATTTTCTGATGCTTTTAGGGAAACGTATATCAAGCCAGCCATTTTCTGCGGCACTTGAATTTACCATAACCTCAATGGCGTATTTAGCAAGGTAAATAGGTTCAACTAAGATACCTTCTGATGCGCCCCAAACCATTTCTGAAAAGTTACCTATTAGTTCAAGGTAAATCTCCCCCGGAGGGCTTGGCTGCCTTGCGGTAAAGTCAATCATGTATGGCACTTTATCTTTACCTACCCGTATTTCGGTACTCATAGCGTTACGGTATTGGTATTCTTCAAGTGTTGGGGCTATCTTTTCGTTAAATTCGGTTATTATTGGGGATAGGTCGGAGTATTTTCTTACCCTACAAAGGTATGCACAATCCTTTTTTTCATAACCATTTATAACTGATTTAGGATATTTACCATCAACTGTTATGGGCGTATCAAACCCACATTCTACTATGTCATCCCCGTTTATAGGGTCAAAAACAAGAAATTCAAAGACCTTTCCCTCATCACCTAATTCATGTTTCTTTTCAGCAAGTTTACGGGATGATAATTCTTTGTCAATGTAGTGCCATGTTTCGTTCTTACCCCGATACTCGCTAACCTTTATCCATTTATCCTCTTTATCATTAAGGTATTTTATAAGGTTGTCGATACCGATTATCTGTTTGTATTTTGGCTGTGGTAAGCCTAAGTCTTTAAAATGTTCTATTGCTTCAACTCTTTTACGCTCTAATTCGTCACCTTTACGTGACCCGAACACCCTATACCCCTTTTTAACCAAAAACTCCTGTAAGTCCCCGTAATAGATTGATGTAAAGACAATAAGGTCAACTTTGTCGATGTAGTCAAATAGTTCTGATACCCTTTCAATTCCGGGTACACCCACACCTATCATATCATCTTTCGATAATGGATACTCTGACTTCCAGTTTGTCCAATATAGGACTTTCTTGAAATCACGTGCAAGGCGTATGGCAAATTCTATGAACATACCATCGTCAACTACTAATACCTTTTTATCGCTTACGTCTATCATTACTTTAAAAATTCGTCACTTGTTTCATATTCACACCACCGTTCATCATCATCATCGGGTTCTGTTGGTACTGCACAACCTTCATCAACTTCGTAATCGTCATCATCCGGCTCAATTTTCATCTTCTTCTATTTTATCAAATTTCCAGCTATTGTTTTCAGGGTCGTAATAATCTTCTCTTAATTTTTTTAAACTATGTTTAGATGCTTTTTCATGTAGTTCCCTTAATAGTTTTTTCTTTTCTATTGGTTTAGCATCTTTTATTTTTTCTTCCATTTCTTTAGCACTTTCTGTCTGCATGTAGTCATCGTAGTACTTTTGACGCTGTTCTACTTGTTTGTCGTTAAGTTGGTACTTTTCGCCCTTTATTTCTATTTTGTCAAAGTTTGGCTCTTCTGTTTTTTCAGGAATATTTTGACGTAACCCCGGTATACCTTCTTCAATACCTTGCCATACGTTCCGTGGCTTACGTTTTGCTGTGTTGCCTTCTTCATCCGTATCAAAGTATCTTGCTGATTGACTTACTACATTTGGTATAATTAAACCACGAATAAAATTACCAATATATTGACTTGCGTTTTTAGAGTTTTCCATACCCCTCACTATTTCTTTTGGAGTTTCATAAAAGGGTGTACTTTCAGCAAAATCTGCTGCTGTTCCTAAAGATGTTTCACCAAAAGATGCCCTGCGCATTGTTGCGCCCAACTGCATAATAGTTAATAAAGGTGTGTGGGTTAAAAAGTGTGGTACGTTTATACCAAATAGTTTAAGGTCATTCGCTGCCAAATCCCCTTCTTTCCTTTTTTGACCCGGAACATATAAGCCACCAAAAGCCTGTGGGTTAAAATAACCTATTAACATCAATCCCGCACCTAATGATTGTTTTTTCATTACCCTCATTACGTAATCAGCTTCTTCGGGTTTCATATTATCTAACCCCCTTGCCATAATATTAAATGCTTTTATAGCACCTAACACGGGGGTATATTGCACTTTTTCAAGCAAGTAGTTAGTGGGTACTTTTACAATAGGTAGCATTACCTTTAATGCAAGAGCTGCGTTTGTTCCAGCTTTAGGGAATTTCTTACTTTTCTCTAAATAGCTTATCAGAACCTTATAGGATGTATTGGCAAGGTTGTCAGCCATAAATATCTGCCTGTTAGCATCTTCCAAAGCCTTTTCGCCAATCTTTAATTGCACAAATGGATTTTCAATATCAAGTCCGTTTTGTTCAGCCCATTTAGTTCTTAAAAGAACAGACCTTCTAAACTCATTTTGTTTAGCAAATTCCTTTTCTGCTGAGTGGATATTACCTGCAAGATCGAGTAATGCGTTGGTATCAAAATGCTCTTTCTTGTCACCAAAAGCAACGTCAAGATTATCTAATTTACCTTTGAATTTCTTTTTAACTTCAGCTAATGTTTCAGCGTTCCAAACGGTTTTTAATGCTTTCCACTCAACATCACTAACAAATCCATGTCCTTCTCTTGGGGCTTTTTCAGCTATTTGTTTTAAACCCGGAATTACCTTTAACCCACTTCCGGCTATCTCATGCAATGGTTGTGATAATATTCTATAAGCAGATGCCATACCTACTTTAGCTGCACCCGAAAGGTTTAATAACAATTCAGCCCTACGGTATTTTAAAGCATTATCTAATCCCTTTTCCCATTTACCTCTTTTCGCTAATCTATCTTTTTCAAGTTCAGCGTCAAAGTCACCTTTAACCCTATTTAATTCAGCTTTTGCTTTTACCGCTTCGGGGTCAAGTTCTACGGCTTGCTTTTTCGGAGTCGGCTCAAAGTCCTTTTCTTTAATCCTACGTTGAAATTCCGCTATTTGATTAGCTGTACGTGTTTTTATGGTTTTTAAAGCACGTTGTTCGGGTGTTAATTTAGGATTAGCTGCGTTTTTTAAATCCTCATATTCTTCCCTTGCCTTGTCACGTTCTTCCCTTAACTTTTCAAGTTCAGGAGAACTTAAAGTCATTCCACGTTTTTTAGACTCAAAGTCCTTTTCTTTAATCCTACGATTGTATTCGTCAATAGAACGTTGTGTTGCGGCTAAAGCATTTTTAATCTTTTGCTCATCACTCATTCCCGACTTATCTAAATCACCTAATTGCTCTTTTAAAGCATCACGTTTTGCTTTTAGTGATTTAGCTTCGTCATCATACTGAATCTGTGACTTCTCAGGTGGTTTTTCACCCGTTTCAATTTGCCTTGTTAAATCTTTTATTTGATTTTTTAAGCGTGTTTTTACAGCGTCAAGCGATGTTTTTAAGTGTTCTTCTTGGGTTTTTACATTAATACCCAATTTTTTCATTTCTTCCCGAACTTTCGCTTGTAATTCACGAACCTTGTCGGAAACTTTATCCCTTTGTAAGCCCGTTTTTAAAGGTCTTTCACCCTCTTTCGTATCTTCAAGTGCTGATATTGCCCTTGCTTGTGCTTTTAATTCACGTAGTTTTACTGCTGTTTCTTCTTGTGAAAGTTTAGCAGTCCTACCATATCCACTAATAGCATCCCTTACTTGGCGTTTTTCAAGGTCATCGAAAATATCTTTTATATCGTCATGTATCTTATCTACAAGGTCGTCAAGTTTATCAATACCTTCAGCAATGTATGATTTAGCCAACTTAGTAAGTTCAGGGGCTATATCAATCAATTCTTGTAAAACAGGAATTTTAGCACTTAACGATTGCCTTGATGCTTTTAGTTTGTTACGTATATCTTCAACTATTGCAGAACGTTCTGCTTTTCTTTCAGAACGTGTTTTTGCCTTTGCTGCTTTTTTAGTTTCTTTCTTTAATTTTTCTAATGCAGACTTTTCTTGTAACTCTTTGTTTCGCTGTTCAAGTTCCGCTATTTTCTTTTCATACGCTTCGGTCTTGGCTTTATATTCGTCAGCCACCTTACGTAAATTGTCACGTTCTTCAGGTGTAAGTTTTCTACCAACAGCAACACGCTTTTTAGTTTCCAATGATGCTAATGTCATATCGTCATTAATCATCATTTTGCGTGAATTTAAGCCCCTTGCGGTTTCTGTGCCCGTTTTTTTGGCTACTTCTTCAATCTTTTGTAAATCATCGCTTATAGCGTCTAATTTAGCCTCTAATGGCTTAGTATCTTCACCTTCGTCTTGTGCCTTAACAATTTGGTCGTTTATTTTGTCGTACTTGTTTTTAGTATCGGCTAATGTATGTGCTATTAAAGCATTTTCTACGTCAGTAGTAGCACGAGGGGATTTTTGTAGTTCATTAACTAAGTCAACACCCGCTTGTGGGTCATCGTCAATTTTTGACATAGCCCCATCCCAAACAGATGCAAAATCTTTTTTAGTTTCCGACATAATAGGCGAAAGCCCACGTTTTTCTCTGTCAGCATCAATTTTAGCGTTTTTAATGGATGTTACGCTTTTTTCTTGTGGCTTTTCTTCACCTTTTTTGGGAGTGACTTTTGGTTCAGTGTTTCCTTCGCCCACCTTTTCGCCATTTTCGGGTGTTGGCTGAACATCCACTTTTCCTGTGCTTTGCTCTTGAACGGCATTTTCTTGTTCTCCTTTTGGTTTATTTAATTCCTCAATAGGAATATCCGTATTACTACCTTCTACAAATGCGTATTTCCCATCATCTGAAATACCCGTAATTTTACGTGGTTTATCAAATTGGTCAACGCCTTGATTTGTCCATTGTACCTCGTCACCGACTTGTAAATTGGGGGACTTTTCATCCCCCGTTTTTACTTCGGGGGTAATTACGCTTTTCCGCCCTTCATCATCATTCCTGACTTCTTGTACTGAGGGTTCACCATTCCCGACGGGTGTTTCGGTGGTTTTGACTTGCTCAGATTTTTCGGTGGGCTGTCCACCTGATGTTTCATCCCTTTTGCTTTGCTCATTGCCTTTTTGTTTTAAAATTATTGTTTTTAACTGATTATTTAAGTCCTCGCGGTCTTTTTTTGCTTGTTCTAAATTTACTTCATTTTCCACATTTTTTACGGGGTCATCGCTTTTTTCTGAAAAGGTTTTAATTTGCTCGTCCTTTTCAGCTATTTGCTTACCTAAATCATACTTTTGCTTTTCAATATCTGTGCCATGAAGTAATCCCAATGCACCAAATAAAGGTGCTTGTTTAATTACAATATCGGAAATATCTTCCATTGTTTTACCAATGGTTTGATTAAACACAGGTTTATCACTTGATAAATCAACACCACCTTTTAGTAAATCACCCCCTGCCTTTAATGCTGCAAAGTCAATCGCTGCTTTGCTTGTATGTTCCGCGTATTCAGGGATTAGCTTTGCCATCTTATCGGCAAAAACATCTTTGCTTTTATTTAAAACTTTAGCAAAACCCTCTTGTGTTAAATTCTTTTCGGCTGTCTCTTTTAAAGCATTGGCAACTATTCCCTGTACTACTTTGTCTTTTACTTCATCGGATGCTTTGCCGAACATACCTAATTTTTCATCACCCAAAATAGTGCCGTTTAGTATGCCTGTCCCTAACACAAAAGTATCTCTTATTATAGGATTAATTTTATGTTCAGGGTCAACATCATCCATTGTCTGCTTCCCTTGACCTATACCCTGTATAGTAAATGCTATTTTGGGTGCATCTGCTATTTCCCCCGCAGCAATAGTTGGCGCAAGGTTAGCAAACATACCCAACGTTTTTACAGCACCCCAACCCATCCCCTTACTGCTTTCAATCTGTGATTGTTGTCCGGGTGTAATCATGTTTGACTTTTCATCCAAAGTCTTAAATGCACTATCTGGGATTGTTTGAGTATCGGAAAATCCTGAATTTAAGTGATTAATAAGCCATGCGCTACCTTTAAGTATATCAACACCACCCTTATTTGCTTGTGTTTCTAAATAACCTAATGAACCCACGACTTTTCCAAGTGTGCTATCCATCATGTGTTGTTCTTCTTGTTGGTCTTTAGAAACGGGACGTAAAGCTGATTTTTGTTGTAGCTTTTGGGCTGTATTATTAATGTTATATAAGGTATTCCGTTCTTGTGGGTCTAATTGGTCATAAAAACTTTTAACCTTAGCATTGGCATCATTTATTTCTTTTAACTGCGCATCTTGTTCTTTTTTTTGCTTGTCACTTAAGGGTATTTCTGTTGCTTTTTTACGACCAGAACCGCTTGTAGTTGGGGCTAAAGCCCCCGGTGTCACTTGTCTAAATCCTAATATATCATGGCTTTGGGAAGGATTTGAGCCACCTTGCAATTTCTCTGAACCAACTTGTACAGCGTTTAATGAATTTTTTTGCTGAATATCCTGTTGAGTTGGCTGATAACCATTTGAAGTACCGTCGGGACTTTTTTTTTGAGGGTTGACCACTTCATCTTTGGCAGGGGGTGTCCATGTCGTGGGCTTTTTAGTGCTTACAACTTCGTCTTTTTCGGGTGGTGTCCAATTAAACTGTCCCATTATTTCTTAACCCTAATTTGACCATTATACATATATTGCGCACCTACGGGTAGGCTATCGTAATCTTCTTGACTTGTTACTTGTTTAGGCTCTTTATCTTTACCATAAACGGGAGTTTGGTCAAACCTTTTAAAGGTTGTTCTAACATCTTTTTGGTTTTTAACGTTTGATGGCAAGTCATCGTATTTCACTAAGTAACTATGTAAACCCTGTTCATCATCTTTCCTTTGTACTAACACCATCCGCTTGTGGTCAACAGCATTTGGGTTTTTAGCTTCAAATTCAGGCTCTACAGGTGTATTTTGTCCCATTTTTACCTTTTTACCCGTTTTAGGGTCTTTGTATTCTGCATACATACCCGCTTTTACAACAGGAAAGTCACCCGCACCCACAATAGAATATTCACCCGATGGGTCTAACGCTTTTATAGCTTGACCTGTTTTCATGTCAATAGCAGGCGCACCACCAAAGTTTTTATTAGCTATAGATACTCCTACCCAATTTTTAGCGTTTAGGTTAGCTTGACCACCTTTATACGCTAAATTCTCAACTGGCTTTATTTCAGCAGGGGGATTTTGAGTGTCACTTAATGGGTGTTTTTCCCTATAATCATAATGGTCATAAAATCTGTCAGGTGTTTCGCCCTCCATTTGTGTTTCTTTAGGCTTGTCAAACCATCCTTGCGTGTCACCCTGATCGTGCATATATTTTCTTGCACGTAAAGC
>Ga0007866_1000546_pt1 | contig 11076 bp, 11 predicted proteins | sample CryBogCBH18Jul07_FD_71223 | JGI IMG/M metagenome (GOLD analysis project Ga0007866, IMG submission 71223) | Freshwater microbial communities from Crystal Bog, Wisconsin, USA - CBH18Jul07 | ecosystem: Environmental > Aquatic > Freshwater > Lake | place: Crystal Bog, Wisconsin, USA | collected... | reverse complement strand
AGACGGAACGCACCCCCGACAACGGCCTCGGGAAGACCCGCATCCTTCCCCTTGGTGGCGCCGTCGCGACCCACGGCCTGCGCTTTCTTGGGTTGCAGGGAAGCGGCGGCCTTCGCAAATCCTGTACCCTTGGCGAGATCGGCGGCGATCGATTTGGCGGACTGCTCCGCGCGGTCGGCAAGTTTCTGGAGCGCGTCGGCGCGCTCCTTGCCCTCGAGCTTCGCCTGATCGGCGGGCAATTCGAAGGTCACGTACGAGATATCCCTGGTCTCCGGGGAAACGAGGGCCTGCTTATTGCGCTCGTAGAACGCGGCGACCTCCTCGGGGGCGGCTGAGGCCTCCTTCTGGAAGGAATCGGCATCGAATTTCAACACCTGGGCGGTCACCGGCTGATAGATACGGGCGGCGTCACGGGCTTGGGCCTCACCCACGGCCAACGGCGAGACAATGACCCTGCGGACCGCGGCGGTCCTGATGGAATCGCGCACGATCTCCTCGAGCTGCCGCTCGGTGAATCCCCTGGGAGCCAGCTGCTCCTGGAGGAAGGCGGAGTACCTGGAGGGATCGAAGTTGCCGTCCGCTTGGAACGGAGCGAGCCCGCGGATCACCGCCGCAACCTGCTCGTCGGAGGGACGGATGCCAAGCTCGGGTGCCGCGTGCCGGATGATCTGCACGTTGAGGATGAAGTCGTTGAGCGAGGCCTGTTCGTCGGCGGCTGCACCGCCGAGGTCCTTCACGAAATCGGTCAATCCCAGCGCAAGGGAAAGGCCGTAGGCCCTGGCCTCACGATCAACCTCGGCCTGCTGGACGACACGACCGTAGATCTCGAAGACATCGTTCTTGCCGAACTTGTTGAATTTGCTGGTGGGGTTGTAGAACCAGACGAACGTCACGATCACGATGATCGCGACGATCAGCATCAGGATCTGCTGGTTGCGGCGGAGGATGGCGAGCATGGGGAAATGAGGGAATGGGGTATGGGCTATCGGGGTAGAAAAACCGCCCCTTTTGACTACTGGGATAGGCCCTTCAAGGCAAGCGCGGGGGGGGGCGGGAGTTAAAACCGTTGACGTGTTAAAAGGGTTACAAGGTGCTGAAGAGTGCACTCATTTTCGCCTTGTAACGGTTCTAACCCTTTTAACGATCTGCACCCGCGGCACGCGGCCCTACTTGTTGATCGCGGCGGCCATTCTTCGGACGGCCCGAACGAGGCCCGGCTCCGAGCCGAGCATCTCGATGGCGTCGCCGAGGGGAAACAGGCGGCGGCGGCGGATATTCTCCTCGGGCCAGCTCTTCAAAAGCTTGGAAATCTTCATCGCATAGAGCTGGAGATGGCGGCCGTCGGCCATCCGGCATCGGGTTCTCAGATCCTGCCGAAGGGTACCCAGGACACCCGCCTCCTCGACGGCCTCCATGACGGCCACCTCGTGGGGGGTCATGTCAGGCTCCTGACGCCCCTTTGGAAAGATCCAGCGGTTTCCCGAGGAGCTGGTGATGAGGAGGAGATGCAGGCGGCGGTCGATGTAGGTGAAGGGAACGATGCCAAGCTGGCACATGTCGTTGAGTTCCGGCGCACCGTGAATCGCCATTTCCGCGGTCCGGCACTCGGCCCGTCGCGTCACCTCCTCGCCGAGGAAGTCGGGTTTCCTGAAAGCGCGGCTCGCCGCAGCGTCCGGGAAGAAGATCTCGGCGATCCGGAGCGGGGCATGTTCCCCGGTGAACTCGTCGATCTTCATCCGGAGTTTTCCAAGCTTGGTAAGCCTGCGGAGGCGGGCGATCCGCTGCCCAGCCGTGAAGGGCCAGAGTTTTTCGAAATGCCCCTTGGGAATGCGGATCTCCTGACCGGTGACGTCCCGTCCCTTGCGGTAACGGGCCGAGAGATAGTACTGGCGACCCTCCCGGCGCACACGGAGTTCCTGCCCCCGTTCGCAGACGACGTACCCCTGCTCGATCTCGACAGTCTTGATCCTGCGGAAGCGGGCAGGGACCGAGGTGACGAGGAATTTGCGGCGGATGGGGCCTTTGATTTTTGGCATGATCGGGTCCTACAAGGATTGACAACTCTCCCCACTGCACCATGATGTCAACCCGCCTTTTTCAGGGCGGAAACGATGGTGGCTGTAGCTCAATGGCAGAGCTCCGGTTTGTGGTACCGGCTGTTGCGGGTTCGAGTCCCGTCAGCCACCCGTTTTCCACTAGGTAGATAGGCTGAAGACTGAAGACTTTTAGGAGAAACCAAGTCGATCTTCCCGAACCCATGAAAAAGGCCCGGTTTTGACCGGGCCTTTGTCTTTTGGAGCTAACAGCCTGATAGGCTTCAGCCTATCCACCTCCGTTTTGAGCTCCGCTCAAAACGGGATGTCATCCTCCTCGATGGGGGGCTGAGAGGGGGCGGAGCCGCGGCTGAACCCGCCTCCGGAGGCGGGTTGCTCCCTGCGGGCGGGGTGCTCGGAATATTCCTCGTCGCCGCCTCCGGAAGAGGATCCCCCCATCTTGGGTCCGAGGAGCTGCATCTCCTCGCCGACCACCCGCAACTTGGAGCGCTTCTGGCCGGTGGCCTTGTCCTCCCAGCTGTCGAGCTGGAGGCGGCCCTCGATGTAGACGGGCTTGCCCTTGCGGCAATATTCGCCGGCGATTTCGGCAAGGCGGCCCCAGAGGGTGACGTCGACATAGGTGACCTCCTCCTTGCGCTCCTCGCCCACCTTGTAGGTGCGGTTCACGGCGATGCCGAGATCGGTCACGGCGCTCCCCTTGGGGGTGTACTTCACTTCGGGATCACGGGTGACGTTCCCGATGATCATCACTTTGTTGAGGTTGGCCATAATGTGAGGTGCTTAGGGGGTTGGACTGAAGACTGTTGGGACTGAAAGGGTTGTGGAAACTGTTTCTGCTCGCTCAAAGCCTTCGGTCTAAAAAGCCTTATTTTGCCTTCGCCGTCTTCTTGGCGGCCTTGCGGGCCTTGCCGGCGGGCTTGATGGCACCCTTGCGTAGGTAGTTCTGAAGGACAACCTCCTCGTCGAGCACGAGCTTGGCGCGAATCTTGGCGATGGAGGCCGCCGGGGCATTGACGACGTAGTTGACGAAGTAGGCACCCTTGAGTTTCTGATGCGGATAAGAGAACTCGCGGCGCTCAAGGCGCTGGACCTGCTCCACCTGTCCGCCCTCGGAGGCGATCACTTTTTCAAGACGCTCGACGGCGTCCTTATTGGTCTCTTCCTTTCCGGCGACGTTCAGGGCGAGAAGGATTTCATATCGGTTGCTCATGGTTGTTCGGTTTGTTGGTGTTGGGATTTATCGGAAGTGGGAGCGGCGTTGTAAAGGTTCATTGCAGCCTCGAGACCTTTCTCCACGGCATGAAGGACCGCCTGGGCGGCCCGTTCGACGGCCTCCTCCATCACGGGAAGCTCCTCGGGACGGAAGCGGGAGAGGACATGGCCGGCCAGGTCGGCGCCCGAGGAGGCGCCGCCGACGCCGATGCGGAGGCGCGGCACCTGCTCGGTGGCGAAGTGGACCAGAACGGACTCCAGCCCCTTCTGCCCCCCAGATCCGCCATCCCGGCGGAGACGCAGGGTGCCGGGTGGGAGTGCCACATCGTCGGCCACGACCAGCACGGATCCGTGCGGGATGCGGTGGAAACGGGCAAATTCGTTCACGGATTCCCCGCTCAGGTTCATGAACGTGGTGGGCTTGAGCAGGATCAGGTCGCTGCCCGGCACCTTGGCCACGAGCGCGTCCCACTTCGGCTCCTTGGCAAAGGAGGTGCCAACCTTGGCGGCAATGCGGTCGAGGACCGCGAAACCGGCGTTGTGCCGGGTTCCCTCGTATTCCCTGCCGGGATTCCCAAGGCCAGCGATGAGACGCAGCCCCTGGGCTTCGGAATCCGGCATTGGGAAAAGATCCGCCCCGGCGGATTACTTTTTCTCTGCCTCGCCCTCGGCGGGCTTCTTCTCCTTGATGACTTCCGGTCCCTTGGAATCATCGGCGGCGGCCGCGACGGGCTCTGCCTCGACCTTGGACTCGGCCACGGTGAAGACGGTGAGATCGGCGTCGGAGGTCGCCTTGACGCCCTCGGGAAGGACGATGTCGCGGACATGGATGGACTGGTTGAGTCCGAGCGCGCTGACGTCGACGCGGATGACCTCGGGGAGATCCTTCGGGAGGCACTCGATGTGCAGGGAACGGAGGCTGTGCTCGAGCAGGCCTCCGTAGTTTTTCACGCCGTCGGCCTCACCCGTGGACTCGATCGGCACCTCGGTGTGGAGCAACTCGTCCATGGCGACCTCGAGGAAGTCGATGTGGAGGATGTCCCCGCGGACCGGGTGGTGCTGGACCTCCTGAATGAGGGAAAGCTTGTTGGAGACGCTGCTACCCTCGGCGATGACGAGCTCGACGAGGATGTTCTCGCCGACGGCGTGGGCCAGAAGCGCCGAGATTTCGCGCTGCTGGACCTCGAGATTGGCAGGCTGGTCCTTGTGTCCGTAAACAACGGCGGGTACGAGGCCGCGGGAGCGGAGCTGCTTGACGGAATTGCGGCCGACCTCGGCGCGGGGCCGGGCGGAAAGTTTGACCTGTTTAGCCATGGGATTGCGAAGGTTGTGTGCTACGAGTGCTTGAGGCGGAACAGCGAGCTGACCGACTCGCCCTTGTGGATGCGGCGGATCCCCTCGCCGAGCAACTCGGCGATGGACAGGACCCTGACCCGATCCCCTGATCCGGTGCGGACAGGGACGCTGTCGGTGGTGATGAGCTCCTTGATTTCGGAGCCCTCCAACCGCTGAACGGCCAAATCTGTCAGGACTGCGTGCGAGACGCCAGCATAAATATCGAGAACACCCCGGGTCCGGAGCATTTTGGCGGCGCTGGTCAGCGTTCCCGCCGTCTCGGTGATATCGTCGATGAGCAGGACATTCTTCCCCTCGACCTCGCCGATCACGTGCAGGGCCTCGACCTCGGTCGCGTTGCGGCGGCGCTTCACCACGATGGCGAGGCTCGCCCCGAGGGCCTCCGCGTAGGCGCTGGCCATCTTCACCCCGCCCACGTCGGGCGAGACGACCACGAGGTTGCCGATCTCCTTCTTGTGGAGGTAGTCGACCATGACCGGCAGTGCGTAGAGGTGGTCGACCGGGATGTCGAAGAAGCCCTGCAGTTGCTGGGCGTGGAGGTCCATGGTGATCACGCGGTTCACGCCGGCGGCGACGAGGATGTTGGCAACGAGCTTGGCGGTGATCGGCACGCGGGGCTGGTCCTTGCGGTCCTGGCGGGCGTAGCCGAAGAACGGGATCACCGCGGTGATGCGGTCGGCGCTCGCCCGGCGGATGGCGTCCACCATGATGAGCAGCTCCATGATGTTCTGGTTGCTCGGCGGACAGGTCGGCTGGACGATGAAGACATCGCGGCCGCGGACATTGTCGTTGATCTTCACGAAGGTCTCGCCGTCCGGGAAGGAGGAGACCGTGGCGTCGCCGAGGGGTCGGCCGAGATAGGCTGCGATGTCTTGGGCGAGTTGGCGATGAGCCGATCCGCTGAAGATCTGGATTTCTGGAGAACCGTTCATGAGTAGCCCAAGGCTACATCCTCGCGGCGCCGCGGCGCACGAAGAAACAGGGAATGTTCCGCATTTTCACACAGCTCCCGCGTGCGCGGGGGCTCAGGCGAGTCCGGCAGCGATCCCGGCGACCACTTCCTCCTGCTCCTCGCGGCGCAGACCGGGGAAGATCGGGAGCGCTAGCGCCTCGAGCGCGGCCTGCTCGGAGACGGGAAAATCACCGGTCTTGTGGCCGAGGTAGGCGAAACACTCCTGCAGGTGGAGCGGGACGGGATAGTAGATGGCGGTGCCGATCTTGCGCTCCGCGAGATACTTCTGGAGAGCATCGCGTTTCCCCTTGGGAATCCTCACCACGTACTGGTGGAAGATATGGTGGTCGCGCAGCCCCGAAGAAGCATGCGGTTCGGCAGGCTGAAGCACGCGATCCGTCAGACCGGCACGCTCGAATAGTTCGCGGTAGGCGGCGGCATTGGCGCGACGGGTGGCGTTCCAACCGTCGAGGAAGGGGAGTTTCGCCCTCAGGACGGCGGCCTGGAGCGCATCGATGCGGAAGTTGCCGCCCACCACCTTGTGGTAGTAGCGCTCCTCCATGCCGTGGTTACGGACGCACTTCACTTTTTCAGCCATTCCGGCGTCGAGGCAGATGGCGGCTCCGGCATCACCGGCCGCACCGAGATTCTTGCTCGGATAAAAGCTGACGTACGAGGTCGGGGCGAGGAGGCCCGCGGACTTCACGCCGGACTTCGAGGCATACTTGCCGCCAAGGATCTGGGCGGCGTCTTCCAGGATCTCAATGCCGAATTCGGCGGCAACAGCACCGATCGAATCCATGTCGCAAACCGCGCCGAAGAGGTGAATCGGCACGATGAGCCGCACGCGGTTGCCGCGCGCGGAACGGAGCGTTCCGTCGGCATCGCGCACGAGCCCCGCGAGCAGGACGCGCAACGACTCCGGATCCATCATGAAGGTGGCCGGATCGATGTCGCAGAAGAGGATCTCGGCGCCCGTGCGGTGGATGCATCCGGCCGTTGCAAAGAAGGTGTAGGGCGTGGAGACGACGGCGTCGCCCGCCCCGATCCCCATCGCCATGAAAAGGGCCAGCTGGGCATCGGTCCCTGAGGACATGCCGATGGCGTGACCGCCGCCTAGGTAGGCGGAAAGGTCGTTCTCGAACGCCTCGACTTCGGCACCGAGGACGTAGCCGCGGTGGCCCAGCACGCGCAGGGCGGCCTCGCGGACGGCTTCGTCGACCTGCGGGCCGAGACGGCTCAGGTCAAAGAGAGGAACGGGCACCGGAGGATCCCCCGGGTTACTTGACGATGCCGAATTCGGCGCGGCGGTTCTTGGCCCAGGCGGCCTCGTTGCTGGCCGGGTCGACGGGCATCTCCTTGCCGAAGCTGACGGTCTGCACCTGGTCGGCCTTCAGACCCTCGGCGATGAGGGCCTCGCGCACGGCCAGGGCGCGCTTCTCGCCGAGGCTTCGGTTGTATTCCTCGGTGCCGCGCTCATCGGTGAAGCCGGCGACGATGACAGTCTTGCCGCTGCCCTTGAGCGCATTGGCGACGGCGGAAACCTTCGACTGCTGGTCGGGTGCGACGGAGGAGCTGTCATATCCGAACTGGACGGGGGCGTAGAGTCCGCGCTGGACGTTGGCACCGAGGAAGTTAGCACCCTCGGTGCGCTCGCCGAGCGGGGTGCCGCTCACATAGTCGCCGTCCACGCCGGCGTACTGCTTCTTTTTCTTGTTGGCGCAGCCCGAAAGGGCCAGCAGGGCGGTCAGGGAAAGGATGACGGCATGATGGAATCGCATGGCTCCATGCAGACCCAAAGCGGCCAAAAGATCAAGCCGCGATCTGCCCGTGAGTCGGCTGCATTCTGACGATACGGGCTAAGGGGCTTTCGGGAAACGGGGCCGCGGCTTCGGGGTTGCCCGGGGAACAGGCGTCGGAACCGGTTCGTTCACGCCGGGATGCGTCAGTGCCAGGATTTCCTCGGCTGCCGTGCAGGTGCGGGCCGAGACAATCCCGTTCACCGACCTGCCCTCGGGATCATCGATCCCCTCGTAGTTGTTGATGCTCGAGACCTGTGCCACCACGTTCCCCGCCGCATCGGCGAGGGCTCCGCCGCTCGATCCCGGGCAATACTCGGCCGTCACCTCGACATGGAGGGCCGGTTGGTGTTTCTGGTCCCATCGGTCGCGGCTTACCCTGGCCACCTGCCCCCCCGTGAACATGTAGGTAAAGCCGTCGGGATGGCTCATGCACCAGACCGGCTCCCCCGTCCGCACACCGGAACGGATCGGAAGCGGAGGCAGGTCGAGTCCGGGAACGGAAATCAGGCATGTGTCGGCACGGTCGCTCGCGGCAATCACCCCGGTGATCGGGAACACCTTCCCGTCGGATGTGACGGCGACCGCCTGAGCCTCCTTCATGAAGGAGGGGTCGAGCGTCATCACATGGAGCGAGGTGGAAAAGACACCCGGAGCAACCGCGAAGGCTGTCGCTCCGATCATGTAGCTCCATTTCTTTGAGGGATCTCCCTTGGCGTTTTTTCCACCCCTCTTTTTGGGATCAAGATAGCGCAAGCCGACCGCCACGGTGCTTTTTCTAAGTGTCTCGGCAAGTTCGGTGGGAGGCAACGCCTTGTCATTGGGCGGGGCGATACTGATCGCGGGATGCTCCCGGGGCGCCTTGACCGCGATCTCGGTGTAGTTGACGAGCTTCCCTTCCTTGGCGAGTTGCTCGGCAACCTCCCCCGACTGCTTTTCGTAAGCCTCGTCGTCGACAATAAAACGCTGATCCCCGTCACCCAGAACCCCCGGAGGAAGGGTCTGCGCGCATGCCGCGGCGCAAAGCAACAGGCTCAGGAACGCGCTCTTCAAACTTTTCGGAGCCGGCCTTAGTCGGCCAGCTCGTACCAGTTGTTGCGACGACGGGGCTCGTAGCCGACCTCGCGGATAAGCGTCTCGATCTCCTGCGCCTGAAGGCGGAAGTTTGCACCGGCCTTGCTCACCACGTTCTCCTCCATCATGACGCTCCCGAAATCGTTTGCGCCGTAGCGCAGGGCTACCTGGCCGATCTTGGGCCCCTGCGTCACCCACGAGCTCTGCACGTTCGGGAAGTTGTCGAGGAAGATGCGGGAGAGCGCCTGCATCCGTAGGTACTCGGCGGAACCGACAGGCTCGGCGCGCAGCTTCGTATTCTCGGCCTGGAAGGTCCAGCAGATGAAGGCCGTGAAGCCACCCGTCTCGTCCTGCTGGCGGCGCAGGCGACCGAGATGCTCGATTCGCTCCTCCAGCGTCTCGACATGACCGAACATCATCGTGGCGCTCGAGTTGAGCCCCATTCCGTGGGCGATCTCCATGACCTTGAGCCACTGGTCGCTGTTGCACTTCAGCGGGGCGACCCGATCGCGCACCCGGTCGACGAGGATCTCGCCACCACCACCCGGGATCGAGCCGAGGCCCGCTTCCTTGAATCGGCGGATCACCTCCTCGAGCGGCATCCCGAAAACCTGCGAGAAGTGATTGAACTCCGGAGGGCTGAATCCGTGGATGTTGACGTGGGGATACTTCCCCTTCATGTGCGAGAGCAGGTCGAGATACCAATCGATCGTGAGCGAGGGATGATGACCGCCCTGCATGAGGACCTGGATGCCCCCCGCCTCGGTGAGCTCGTCGAGCTTGGCGTCCATCTCCTCGTGGGTGATGACGTAGGAATCTGCATCCTTCTCGGTGCGGTAGAAGGCGCAGAACTTGCAGTAGACGTTGCAGACGTTGGTGTAGTTGACGTTGCGGTCGATGATGTAGGTAACGATCTCGTTGCCGCGCCCACCGAAGGCATCCGCCCGGGCAAGCTTGCGGCGGTGATCGGCCAGGGCGCCGAGTTCCTCGAGCGGCAGACGGTAAAGCTCCAGCGCGTCTTCCGGGGTGATGCGCTCCCCCTCGATGACTCGATCGATCAGACTTTCGGCGACGACTGCGGACATAAAAAAAGGCTAAAGACTGAAGACCAAAGGCTGAAGGGAAATCTTGAACGAGAAGATCAGAACGGCCGGTTGGAGATAGGAAAAGTCGTCACCAAAGACTCGGAAGTTTCGATGCCCCGCTAGGCCTGCAAGCGAAGCTGTATGAGACATACTGCGAGCGAAGCAGAACGCCGCGGGGCGCGAAAATCCCGCGTCTTTATTCCACCTCGAAGTTGATGGAGATAGTATACCCCGAGGAAGTTCCCATCCCCTCCGGGACTGGGGCGATTTTGAGGACCTTGCGGGCGGCTTCGAGGACAGATCCGTCCATGATGGGATTACCGCTGGGCTTAGCCAGGGAGAAGGCGCTGATGGTACCGTCCCGCTCGATGGTGATCTTCAGGACGGAGGCAAACTCATGCTTGTGCTCGGCCGGGATGGAAGTTGGCTGCTCCCACTGGCTGTAGAAGCGGTCATGGATCAGCGTATGATAAGCATCCACGGTGCCGGGGTCGGCACCATTGCCACCGACACCCCCCGCACCGGTTCCGCCTCCCTTGGTCGCCAGGAAGGCGGCCTTTGCTGAAGAATTTCCCTTACCCTCACCCTTCCCGGAAGAGGACTTGGCAGCCGCCCCCGCTTTTTTCTCGCCGCTCGTTTTCTCGCCGCTCTTGGAGGAGGATTTTTCCGCAGACTTGGCGATGGTCTTTTTCTCACCCTGATCGGTCTTCTTGGGCTTTTCATCGGCATGTTCGTCGGCCTTCGGTTTAGGCTTGGGCTTGGGAGAAGCGTGCAGGGTGGCTTTAGGAGATGGTTTGGGGGAGGGCTTCGCTGAAGGTTTGGGCTTTGGCTTCGGGGTGGCAGTCGGCGTCGGTTTTTCCTCGGGAGTCGGGGTGGGAGTTTCCTCCGGGGTGGGTATCGGAGTAGGCTTCGGCGGCGGCTTGTGTGTCGGGGTCGGCGTGGCTTTGGGCGTGGGGGTGGGCGTCGCCTCCGGAGTTGGGGTCGGAGTCGGTGTGGGTGTGGCGAGCGAGATGTCAGAGGGAACATCCGGGGTCCCGGAGGGTTTGGCCTCTTTTTTGGGGGTCGGCTTGGGCTTCGCAGGCTTGATCGGCTCGGTGATTTCCTGCTCGTCGGCGGACTTTGACGGTATGACCGCCGTGTTTTCCTCGGCCTGGGCAAAGGATCCCGTCTCCATCCAGGTCAGTTGGCCGGAGGGTTTCTTGACGGGCTTCACGAACCACCAGATCAAACCGCCTATGAGCACCAAATGGATTGCCGCAACGAGGATGAAAGCCCGGCTGAAGCGGGGTTCTTTGCGTGACATCCGGGTGCTACGGCGCCGTCGGCGTGCCGCCTCCCTGATTCTCGGGGCGGGTCATGACGCCGACCTTGGTGATGCCCGCCTTGTGGAGCAGATCCATGACGCGGACGAAATCCTGGACGGGGAGTTCCTTGTCGGGACGCACGACAACGGCAAGACCGGGTTGGGATTTCTTCAGTTCGGCGAGCCTGGCGCCGAGATCTTCGGCAGTGAGGCCCTGCTCGTTGAGTTTCAGGGCACCGTT
>Ga0007866_1000521_pt1 | contig 11313 bp, 10 predicted proteins | sample CryBogCBH18Jul07_FD_71223 | JGI IMG/M metagenome (GOLD analysis project Ga0007866, IMG submission 71223) | Freshwater microbial communities from Crystal Bog, Wisconsin, USA - CBH18Jul07 | ecosystem: Environmental > Aquatic > Freshwater > Lake | place: Crystal Bog, Wisconsin, USA | collected... | reverse complement strand
TGCCACGATACCCAGGGAGCAAAGAAAACTCGATAGCGGTCATCCTCGTGCCCTGTTATCTTGATGTTATTGACTAAAAGCCCATTTCCTCCCATATTGTCACAAATGGTAAAAGAGTAAGACAAGGAATCACAATGGCCAAAAGTAAATATGACTGGCAAGCTATAGAGCTTCACTACATGACAACGGGAATGTCATTCACCGATACGGCAAAGGCTTTCGGCGTTCCTATTAACTCTGTCATTCAACGATCCAAACGGAAGCAATGGAAAACTCCAGGCAATGCTGTCAGGAAGATTGAAGAGGGGAAGAGGGAATTGCAAGAGCTCCGGCCTGAGATTGTCACACTCGATCCTGTTCAAGCTGTTAAAGCAACTATCGAGGAACAAAGGGACAAATTCATCGGCGGTATCTCATCTGGCCTATCTCGCGCCGCTGAAGAGATAGGGAGGATGGACGCTGGTGCAATCATAGCTGGGTCTCGTGAGATCAAGTCTCTAACCGATGCTGGAAGGGTTATCTACAACTTAGGAGGCGAAACTTCATCAGCATCCGTGTCGATTAACCTCCTAAACATGGACGCAAGTATGTTAGCAGGGCAAGTGAAGGTATCTCCATCTCTGTAGGATTGCCATAGCATCAGATAATACAGAACATAAATAGTTCTGTTAGTATCCGGTAGCCTAGTAATTCAAAGCATTCTTTTTTTCTGTGGGTAGGGTGACGGGCACCCCCCTCGACGCGAGAAGTTTTGCCGTCGTTTCCGCGAGAAAACCTCTATACAAATTTTCCTAAAAATCCCCAAGTGACAGAACAGAGTTCTGCAACCTAAAGGTTGTGACAAATCCTATCGGGTATAATCTGGTGTCTTAACTGGCAAAATGTTCCCTATCGGGGTTATTATTGTTTGCGCTCGTAGACTTTTATTGGATGTGAATGATCGGCAACATTCCTGAAAGAAAAACTACCCACTTTTTCTGACAAGATCGGCATGCGTCATGCGTTACTACTTATTGATAGTTAACGACTTATACTACTCCTGAATGGTAGGGTGGTTCCCGTCCTTCTCCGAGGGACACATTCACCGAGATCTGTCCTTCCTAAAAGGATAGAAACTTTATTTTCTCTTCTTCTGATACGCAGGAGGATGCGCTCTCCCATAAAGGGATAGCGTTCTTATCTCATCTGGGAGGATCTGCGTGTGAATACGGAGGCGCAGAGAGTATTCTGGGTCTAGTTGACCTGCTATGGTTCCGCAATCTTGACCTTGTTCTATGAGGTAGATTGCTTGAGATAGGAGGGAAGATTGATTTCCGTGGTAGTTAGTTTTCATATCAGTTTTCATTATAGTCTAAAGATATGTTTATGATTTGTACATGATTGAGATGATATGTCGATAAAATCTTGTTTTCTATACATATCAATTGCGCACGGCTGGCTTGGGGCCGCCGCGCTTGATGAATTGGATGTGTTATGATACAGGCTCCTGCGGAGGGCATAAGAAGCCCTATGTTAAAATAGAGCTTCCGATCCCCCTCGGCTTTAGAACGACCTATGGAGCCTTACCTGACTTGGTGGGTTGGGGATAGAAGGAGTCTTTTCGCGGGGACTCTCATTATTAAAGCTGGGCGGCGGTCTCCAGCTTCTAACCTTCGTGGGAGGCCCGTCTCATACGATCTCCTGCCACTACACCAGATCAGTCATCCTGTGAGTGATCTGCTTGCAAGGTAGGACATGAATGAGGTAGTGTCAAGCCGTGAAGATTCTTGATAATGGAATAGCTGTGATTGAGGGAGACACGCATATCTCCCGTTGGGTGGAGATGGAGGGGAGACTTGATCATGACCAGAACTCATTGCCGATCATCCTTGAGCATATCAAGGAGGGGGATTGGGTGGTGGATGGGGGAGCCTTTATAGGCGACCACACTAAAGCCTATAAGGACAAAGTGGGTGATTTGGGGATGGTGTTTGCCTTTGAGCCTAATCCTGCGGCGTTCCAATGCTTGATTCACAACTGCCCTCATGTGCAAGCCTTCAATTACGGGCTTTGTAGCCACGGAGGAGAGGCTTTCCTTGAGACTTGTGAGAATGTAGGGGCTAGTTCAATCGGAGCGTCTGGAGAGGCTATAAAGCTCATGTGCTTGGATGAATTGAACCTGGATAGATTGGATTTCATCAAGTTGGATGTGGAGGGGTATGAATTGAGGGCATTAGAGGGAGCAATCAATATTATTGATAAGTTCAGACCTAAAATGTGGATTGAGGTGAATAGGTTTGCCCTTGAGAGGCATGGTAGTAGTGCTGTTGATTTATTAAATGCAGTTATTGCTATGGGGTATGATTTCACTTCATATCCAGAAGAGGGCGGTGATCAATACGATCTTCTCTGTATACCATGCAAGTAGACATATTTATTCGTAGCTGGCACGGCGATTTTAATTGGCTTGAGTATTGCTTGAGATCAATCAAGAAGTATGCTCGTGGATTTGGTAAGACTCATATCTGCATCAATGCCGATGATTATCCTTTATTGCCGTCTTGTGACGCAGAGGTTCATCTAGTGTCGGCTTGGCCCGATGGATATATCCAGCAACAGAATGACAAGCTCCATGCTGATTGGTATTGCAGGAGTCCCTATATCTTGGTGATGGATAGTGATTGCGTGTTCATTAGGGATGTGACTCCCGAATGCTTTTTTCGTGAGGGGAACCCTATTTGGTTGTATGAGGATGTGCCGCATGATCAGAGTCCTTGGTATCCCATCACTCAGGAGGCAATTAAATCTATGCCTGAGTTTGAGTTTATGAGGAGGCATCCGTTTGTATTCTCCCGGCAATCGCTTCGAGACTTTAGGGACTTCATGTTTAACTGCCATCAAGAGGATCTATCACAATGGCTCAAGAAGCGGCCTAAGGGGCGTTTTAGCGAGTTTAATGCGTTTGGGGCTTGGGCGTATCGGAATTACTATCGCCACTTCACCTGGCTCCATCCTCGTGAGATGGAGACGTATGTGAGGCAATCTTGGTCGTGGGGCGGGTTGTCTTTAGAAATAAAAGAGGAACTAGAAAAGATCCTAGCCTAGATTTCAAACATGGGGTAGAAGGGAGGTGCATGGCAAAGAAGCGCACAACCAAGCCGGTTAAGGCAATCTCCATTAAGGAGGAAAAGCGTGTTGAACAGGCTATGCAACAACTTCGTAGTCTGGCGGCAGAGTTCTTTGATGTGGGGGTTATTCTGCTTTCCAAAGAGATAGAGGGTAAAACTTTGTTTCACTATTGCCAATTTGGAAATGAGTTTGCCGTGAAGGGGATTGTAAATAACTATGTGGATAACATCATGGAAGATTCCAATTTAGATTGGGATGGCGAATGGGCTGATGATGAGGAAGACGGCGGTAATAATTGGAAAAAGGAAGAATTATAAATCAGTTGACTTGATTTAGGATAGTGAGGTAATTATTAGCCGATCATGGCTTCCCTTACCTTCGCACAGGCTAAATCCCTTTTTGCTTCGTTTATTACGAGCCAAGGGCCGTCTGATCCAGAGGTGGGTAGGGCAATCAACTTTGTAAATGAGAGGTTTATTTCCTCTGGGCAATGGAGGGGGAATAGGTTCATTTATTCCTTCACGGTGAGCCAGGATGTGGCCGGTAATAATTACTTTGATACTACTGCCGGGATTGAATCGGTATTGAAAGTGCTGGCTGTTGATCCCGACTATCTGACTGGTGAACTTGGCGATGTGATGCCTGATTGGTATCCTTTTGATGAAGGCAGCCTTGGTTGGCTTCCTCCAAATTATGTGGGAGACTTGCAGATTGTCAGGCAAGGTAATGTGCCAGCTAGTCCGCTTCCATCGGGAGCCACGGCAGATACGCAACGCTATCGCGTCTTGGGCAAGGTTCCAGAGAACCGCACCATGTATTGCATTGTGCGGAGAGGGTATGTGCCGCTGGTTAATTCCAATGATTTGCTCATTCCTTCCAATCGAAATGCTTATCGGTATGGGATGCAAGCCTTCAATTACGAGAACATCAATGAGCTAGAAAGGGCGCAAGTCTATTGGGACTATGCTTTTAAATGCCTCAATGATGAGACGGCTAGCTTTGAGGATGGCGAGTTGGCTCAGATTCAAATTCAAACCAAGGCATTCGCCCCCAGCATCATGCAGAACCTAGTCTAATTATGGCTGACCTCTTCAAATACCCAACTGGTTTTTCCTCCATGCTTCAGTCAGCAATGATTGCTCCGACCACGGATGATTTTACAAAAGCTGGATGGACTGAATCTGAGGGGCAAGATTATCTTTCCTCTATGTTTGGGGATATGTCTTCAACTGCCCAGCAGGGAGTTGTGACTACTCCACAAAACACGGCTCAAGCCAGCAAAAAGCAGTCTAACTACATCCAAGACGCTCACGATGCCGTGATGGATTTAATGAAAGGCGGCAAAGCTATTCTTCGTTCCTTTGTTGAACCAGAGACGGGTAGTGGTAAAACAAGCGGACTTGATCTTACTCCTTACAATAGGGTTGAACGCGACATCCGAGGAAACATTATTGGATTGTCAGGAAGGATGCAGTATGATCCTATTAGTGGTGCTTCTGTTGGTAAAATTGCCCCTGATTGGCAAGCAAAACAAAAAGGAGTTTCTGAAACAGGAGAAGCTGGCCCACAAGAATCAGAACAATCAAAGGCAAATAGGGCCGCATTCCTTCAATCAAAATTACAGCAAGGGGCAAATGTAGTTGCTGAAATTAAAGCAGGAAGAGAGGCGGCTGGGTTTGATCCAGAGACGGGAGTTTGGTCGCCACAAGATCAAGGAGTTGACAATACTTACCAAATAAAAAATGCTGCTATTAAACAAACTGCATTAAATAAATCAATTCAACAAGCATATTCAGATAAGACAAATTTGTATGGTCAGGCATATCAAGGAATGCCAACTAAAGGTAAAACAATTTTTGGTGAGCATGGTTATGTTCAATCTTATCCAGCAAGTCAATCTAGCACATCATCTTCTAGAGCTTTTACAAAAGGTTTAACGGAAGCCGAATTAAAAAAATCTAAACAACAACAAACATAATATGGCTACAGGATCACAATCTGCCGCAATGATGTTTAGAGTCCCAAGCTCTCGCGGAGAAACTACTTATGCCCCTACTGGATATGCCGCCTCATATGCTCAAGGCAAAGGCATCATGGAAATGATTGACTGGCAGGATAAAAAGCGGAGAGAGGCCCTTGAGGAGCAATATGCTCAAAGCAGGGAACAAAGGGCCGTGGAAAGCGAGCGTTTGGCACAAGAACGAGCAAATCGGGAACAAGCTCGCCTTGAGCTTCAAACTCGCCGCCAAGAAGCATACGAATCTCGCAAACAAGCCCGTGAAGATCAATATAATCAAAGACTTGATGATCTTGATAAAGTTGTTGGAACCATTAATGAGATTGACCCAATTCATAAAGATGCTATGGCAATGCTTAATGATGTTAGGTCTAGCCAAGAGTTCCATCGCTTAATGGCAAACCGCGATACTCGTCAGGCTCTTAATGATGCTTGGAAATCAAAGACTGGCGAGATTAAAGACATCATTGGCGGTATTCAACATGAAGCAAAAACCAAATATGGTATTGAAGCTGATATGTCTCAATTTCCTGTGGATGAGAATGGCAATTACGATTTCCAAAAAGGATATAACGAGCATCTCCCAATGATTGCACAACAGATGCAACAGAAGGCACAACAGACATATGAGGCTACAGAGGCTCCAGAAGGAAGGGTTAAGTATGCCGAGTATGATGAATATGGTCGCCCTGTGGCAAAGTTTGTAAAAACACCACCCATCGGTCAGGAGCAGAGAGTTGAAATGGCATCCGATATTGGACTTGTTCCGAGTGGAATATCTGCCAGTGGTCAAGTTACTTACTCAAGGCCAAAAGAAAAAAAACTTTCTCCAATGGAACAGTTAACAAAAATATCTGAAACCGCAAAGTCAACACCAACACCCTTGCCATCCCCTACACCAGAAGCTACAACTGAACCAACAAGATATATTTACGATCCATCAACAGGAGAACTTAAACCTCAATAGTCATGCCATCAGTTGTTTCTGTTCCCAATTTGGGGGATGTTCAATTTCCCGATGGAATGTCAAAAGAGCAAATCTCTTCTGCAATAAAAAACATTTTATCAAAAAAAGGAGGTGAACAAGCAAATGAAGATCAAATCAGGAATCAGCCACAAGCCGACCAAGAAGGCAATGCACGACGAGTATCCGACCAACAAGAGCCGTCTGTCGGATCTCAAGCCAACGTACAAGCCGATGTGCAGTTGCGTCCCCAAGACCAAGGCCAGCGTGAACGCAATGACCAAACCCGTCTAACCAATGAAGGACAAACAAAAGATGCCCAAGGAGGAATCCAAGGGCCGCAAGCAGGGCAAGGCATGGAAGGCCAAGTCCCTGCGAGGAACAAAGAGGAAGTAAAAGCTGGTGGAGTTCGACCCTCCTCCAAGCCAAGCAAAACTTTAGCTGGACTAGGAAGTTTTGCAGAAGGTGCTATAGATTTCCTTGGTGGACTAGGAACGGCAGTTATAGGATCACCAGTTGCGGCGGCCCTTGGAGTTCCTACTGCTGGACTAGGAGCCATTGCTACTGAAGCTGGTTTATTTACTGCTGGATCTTATGGCACGAGAAAAGCTCGTGAGGCAGTTGAAAGGGCATTGGGAATTAAGAAAACAATAGAAGAATCTCAGCAAGCATATCCAGAATACGCTACTGCTGGTCAGATATTGCCCATGGTTGGCATGGGGGCGGCAGGGTTGACCAAACTAGGTCAACAAGCAATTAGTGAAGGAGTTGGAGCCGCCGCTAAAACATTTGGTGCTGGCGTAGCTACTGGTGCGGCATTTGAGCCAATCCGATATGGGGTAGAGACTGTATTGAAGCACATTACTGGTGATGAGGGGGAGGTTGATCCTATCACGGGAAAGAGCGTATTGCTTTCTGGACTAATTGGCGGTGCGGCACATGGTTTAGGAATTGCAAAACTAGAAGAGGAAGGGCTTCCAGAAACAGCTAAAGCGGCGGCTATGGCTGATGCAAGGCAAGCAACTTCTGATATTGTTAGGAATGCTTCAAAAGACCCCAACCCTTCAGCACATGATGCTTTTGAGGAAGCAAAGACTTACATTGAAAATGATGATCCTAAATCTGCCACGGAAGCTCTTAATAGGGGTAAGGAAATCATTGCACAGGAAGAGGGAACTGATTTAGATGTGGCAAGGAATAGAGAAGTGTTGACTACTCACCTTGAAGAGCAAATTAAAAATTTAGAACCAACTACTGAAGCACCCCCTTTAGCCCCAGAGGAGGCGGCTCCATCTTTGCCAAAAGAGGAAGCCCAACCTCCTGTATCGGGTGCTGGAGAAGCCCCTGCTGTAGAACCAACCGCTGAAGCTCCCGTTGAAGCAAAACAAGAAATGGTTCCTACGCCTGGTGTTTTACCTGGAGGCAAAGAACCTCCAACAATGGCTCCTAAAGTAGAATATGAAAAAGGAGTTGCTGAATTACAAAAACTCCGTGGAGACGAAAAAATTTCTCTTATTGACTACCAAAAAGTTCATTCAGATGTAGCGCAAGGCATTGATCCTATTGAGGCGGCACAGAGAGCAGAGAATGAATATCAAGCTCATAAATATGCAGGATCGGAAATGAGCAAGGCTGTAAGCTCTGGCGAGATTCCATCTGGCCCTAAAGCCGCAGAACTTTATAATCAAAAATACAATCAGCGTCTTAACGAATTAAAACCCGCTGAAGCACAACCAACCATACCCAGTGAAGAGCAAGTCAAAGAAACAAGTGGGCTACCTACTCTCAAAGGGGTCGCCCCTGTCGGAGAAGCAAAAGTCAAAGCTGAAGAAGGAACTCCACAGAGGGAAGGTGAAGGTAAAGAAGAAGTAGCAGTCCCAGAGGGAGCGAGAGTTGCCTCTGCCGCATATCTTGCAGAGGATGGTAAAGTTTACGAAGGCTCATCTCATCTTGATGCGATGCAAGCCGCTCGTGATACACCTCGTGAAACTCCAGAGGAAACAAAGGCATGGCAAGAGAAAATGGATGCAGAGATTGCATCCAAGCAAGATCCAGCATCTCGCAACACAAGCGAGTTTGGATTTAAGGTAACGCTACCAGATGGAACTACTCAAGTAACTACCCGTGAGGCGGCAGGAAAGATTGCCAAGCAATCTGGACAGGCTTTAGTGGATAAGTTTGTTCATGGGGATAAAGCACATAGCAATGAGATGCGGATGGATGAATATAACCATCTAGGAGAAAAGCGCGTGTCTCCACAGAAGTTTGCTCAAGATCCCAAAGCCGCAGTTCAAGAAGCAATACCAGAACCAACAGAAGAAGTATTGCAAAAGAATCAGATGACTCGTCCTGACGCTGAAGCGTTGGGAATTACGCCAAAAGGAACAGCGCAAGCTAATTTCTTAATTGATTCAGTTAAGAGCAAGGTTGAAGAGATCGGTGATGCTATTAAATATCGCGGAAAGAACATCAAAGATTTACGCAAGGCTGGAGTTGAAGATGAAGCAAATCAACACGCCTCTGCTCGCATTTATGTTCCAGTTCATGTAGAGGAACTTATTGGAAGGGTTTTTGGAGAAACCAAAGATATTGAGAAGATGCGTCCCACTATGGATATTCTTGTTAAAGACGATATTGTTGGTGGCTACGAAGATATTATTAAACAAGTTAATGATCTTGAAGCAGAGAAGGCTCAGGCACAATCAGAAGGCCGTCCCACAAAAGCAATTCAAAACAAGATTGATTCTCTATCTCAACGAGGACGTGACATTGAAGAAGCTCATCCTATTGAGCAATACAAGCAAGAGATTGATAATGCCTCTCCAGAAATTCAAGGCAACATTGAACGATGGAAACGCCATGTAGTTCCAGATATGGATTCGCTTTACAACGAGCTAAAGAATGTTGATCCAGCTACAGAGCGTGAGGGACGAGGCTGGAAATTTGGAGCTAGGTTGAATCTTCTTTCTAAAACCGAAGAAGAGAAGATGACTTCCTATGGAGACTTAGATAAACCAATGCCCCAAGCATCTGTTTCCAATTATCGCAACCCAAATGTAAAGCGCGATAAATTCATGCAGAAGGCTTCTTTCCTTGGAGATTACTCCACAGATCCAGTTGCTATTCTTACAAACTCACTTGCATCTAGGTGGAATGAAGTTACAAAAATTCGATTCTATAAAGCACTAGAAGATAAAGGAGTTGGGAAGATTGTTTCCGCAGGGGAGGAAGCACCAGCTATGATTGGTGGAAAAGAAGTTGTAAGGCTTCCAATTAAATTCCCAGAAACAGATCCCAAGACAGGAATTACTCGTGTTGTTGAACAAAGTCTGTATGTGCAGAAGGGATTAGAAGATTCTGTTAAAAAAATATTGGATGTTGATTCAAGGCCACAACAGAATCCTCTAGCTAAAGCATTTACTGGTATTCAAATATTAGGTGTTGCAGATGCAACTGCTCACTTAAAAAATCTTCAAAACATAACAAGAAATGCACTTGGTCGAGATTCTGCTTGGGCTGATTTAACTGCTAAAATTCCTTTCTTGGGACAAGCTCAATCAGTTAAAGAGATAGCAGATGTAGCTAAAGAAGTTTCTTCTAAGAGCCAGCGTACAATAGACGAGAAGGCATATCTTGCAAAGATCGGAGCGTTGCGTCCATTTTATCCAGCAGAGGGCATTCAGCGTTTTCTTGGGACTCATCAGCTTCTCCATGATGTTGATACTGCAACTCGTATCATTCTTAATCGTCGTTATGATGAACTTATCAAGCGATATGGAGCAGTTGATACCGAATCTGCTAGACGCGATTTCATAAATCAAGTTGGAAACTACAATCGCAGATTGATGGGTCGTTGGGAAACTCTTGCCAGAGATACGGGATTCTCACCATTTATTGTTGCTGGTCGAGCAATGAATCGGTATGCACGAAAGATGATTACTGGAGATCCTGGGTTTCACACAGACAATTTAAAGGGAGCGATTGCGGCAAGGGCTTCTCAAATAAGCGGATTGGCTTTTGCCACGCTCATCCCAGCAATCACAAATATGTTTACTACTGGAACCCCATTCGGTCGCCAGGGAACTCCTATTGGAGCTATTGATTTTGGGCCAAATTACGATACGGAGGATGGAAAACGCCGTACATTTGATGTGTTTGCCCTTACTGGTCTTCGCCGAGGGCTTCGTCAATTTGGAATTGATTCTGCTATTGATGGGACTAGAAGCGGGAAAGATATTCGTGATATTGAGCGAGACATGGCAAATGGGTTTCTTACAACCAAGATGCACCCTTGGATTGGCCCTGCCGTTGGATTAGGTCAAGAGACTCTTACTGGAAAGCGATTTGACCTTCGCACGGGATATTCACAACGATATGAAGCAAGAAAGATTGAAGGGATTGGTCAGTATGCAGAAAACTTTCGTATAGCTTTAAAGCAACTAAACCCATTGCTTTATGGTGTAGCTGGAAAAGGTGTTGAATGGGCAATGAAAGACGTTGGAGGAATACCATATCCCTCTGAAGAACGATCATCTAAAGAAAACATTGGGTTGATTTCCAAAGCAGTTGGTGCGCCTCAAGTGGTTGGAGAAATTGAAGGGGCTTTAGAGAAACCAGTTATGGGGGCAGTTGGATATAAAGAATCGCCATCTGAAGCGATTAAACTTGCAAACTCATTTGGAGAAGCCGTTCAATTCACGCCAGAGCAAGATCAGCGTTTTACTTATCGTCGCCAAATACGAGATGCTTTGTCTAAAGGAAACGTTCAGTCAGCAAGGGATCTTTATCAGCAAGGATTCAATGATGGCATCCTTACAGAGGCAGATAAAAAAACGATTGGCAGATATATTAAATACCCGGACAAGGCGGTTCAAAAATTCCAAATGTTGAAAACAGCGGATGAAGCTGTCAGGGTTTGGAGAGTTGCAACTGCAAAAGAGCAAGATGCTGTTGCTGATGTTGTTGCCAGAAAGATTGTTGGTTCTACAACACTTCGACCAGAAGAAAAAAAGAAACTAATCAACACATTTTTCTCAACGGCAAAACCAGATACAGAAGCATATGAGATTGCCAAACGCAAAAAAAACAAATAGGATCTAATCTTATGGCAACCTCTAAACAGCCCAAGCAACCAGCCTTCCCACATCCTCCCCTAGAGGTGGGAGTGGCTCAATATCCTACGCCTGTAGTTCCCAATTACTACACCAAGGATGGGCATATCATC
>Ga0007866_1000517_pt1 | contig 11342 bp, 7 predicted proteins | sample CryBogCBH18Jul07_FD_71223 | JGI IMG/M metagenome (GOLD analysis project Ga0007866, IMG submission 71223) | Freshwater microbial communities from Crystal Bog, Wisconsin, USA - CBH18Jul07 | ecosystem: Environmental > Aquatic > Freshwater > Lake | place: Crystal Bog, Wisconsin, USA | collected... | reverse complement strand
AGGTGCGCAATGTAAGTAATTGGATGTGTTTTGTTCGCTTTTGCTTTGTAAAGGAAACCAAGAATGTCTATACCGACACGTTTCTTGGTGAAGGAAGCCCAGTTGGGCGATTTGATGGCTGCCGGTGCTGCCCACCGGATCCAGCCTGTAAGTCCACGGATACCCATTTTATTAAGGAAGAAAGTATTTGAAGTTTTCGGAGTGCTCGTCCTTCAAATGAGGGTGAGGGGCCTCAATTTTTTCACCGCTTAAGCCCGTCAAGCGCATTCGGCACACTCATTCGCAAACTCATGTCCTGAGGGATGGTCTCTTTTGCTATGCGACGCAAACGGTCTAATTCAGGTGTTACCAATCCACACATCACATATCTCTTTTCATCGTCCGTCTTTCCTTGACCGAAGACCCATAAAAATTCAAAATGGGGCGCTAAGGCCGCCTTCAACACATAATACGCAAACACACTCGTATTCTCCTCCCATTTATGAGTGGCACGCGCTAAAAGTTGTACCGCTTGCTCGTCCTGCCATTTACGTTGTCTCTCCCACGGTTTTCCGTACCATTCACACGCCAACCATTCGGCAAATAACTCGGTCCACGCCTCAAACAAATGGGGATTGAGTTTATCGGTCTTATTCATTTTCCAGCACGGTGCCGGTGTAGGTCCAACCTTCCAATCCCATTTCATAGCGTGAATCATTTCATGGATGAGGACCCGCTCCCACTCTTCACTACGGTAAATGATGATATTGGGGGTGCCAACAGTAGTCCATCCGCCGTTCACTTGTGCCTTCGTCGGCCACTGATTCGCCTTTATTTCCCTCGGGTCGTCGCGATACCAAATGTAAATCTTGAATCCAGGTGCGGCACCTAACCATTTTAAAATAGCATCGGTTGTTCGTGCTACTTCTGTAGACTTGCCGATATCTGGTGTGATTAAATAAAGAGTACTACCCTGCCAAAGTTCGTATTTGATTCCTTGCGTCGCTGGGTTTTCTAACAAAGAGAAAATGGTCTGTTGTTCCCAGCCACTAGCTATCTGCTTTTTTGCTTCGGCGAACTCTTGCGGGCTTAGCGGGTGCGGTTGCTTTTGGGGCTTCAGCGGGGGCAGGGGCACTGACTGGAGCAGTGCCAGTGCCGACTCCACCGGCGGACTCGTGGATGAGTTCATTTTGTAGTGGTGTGTCTTTTTTATGCGATTGTTGTGATTGCTGTTTTTGAGGTAGCAAGGATGAATGGGTGCGCACGGTTTCAAACAAGAAGAGTACTGCCGATTCTAGAGACAGGGGAGTACGGTACGATGTATGCGGTTCCGCCATCGTCAGCGACTTCATAGCGAGCCAAAATACATGAGGTTCTAAGAGTATATGCTGACGTTGAATAGCGGCGGCGCAACTATCAATAATCTCAGGTCCCGTTTGACAGAAACTGAGCGCTTGATAGACAATACTTCTCAGCCATTGAACCACCTTGAGGTCGGGCTTTCTGCCGGACCTGGCCGACTGAATCAAAATCTCTATCATCTCGTCGTAGAAGTCCTGAATACGTCGTGGCCATTGTGCCGGTGCCTTAGCGGGAAAATACTTCTTAATCTCCTCTACACGTTCGGGTCTGCCCTCGCATTTTTCGTAGGTGATTACCGTATTGAAAGGGGCTTGGACTGTGGATTGCCAGGTTTCCAACGACATACGGGGCATACGATATCGTACAAAAGCATCGTCTAAGAGTGCTAATGGACCGGTCATTTCACGAGCGGTTATCCAAAGCATACCGGCCGCCTCGGGTGGTAAAACGAACTGTTGAAGAATCGCACGAACACGAATCGCCGCCGCCAAGGAAAGACTGTGTGCACGGCGTAATACAACTAATTTTCTGGATGACGATCTCAAACTATTCAAAACATCGCCACTGGAGAAAAAACTGGTCAATAAATCACCGATAATCTGTTTATCCTGCATAGATAAGTTTGGTATATCAATTTCAAAATGATACGGGCTGGTGAATACTCGTGCTTCATAACTATCGCCGACCGTGAACGTTCTGGTTTCCAACGGATAGGTAATTTTCGCATTATTTTCCACTTCAATGAGTCGTCGTAACTCCTTCGTTTTACCGGACCCAGCAGGTCCAATAAAAAGGAATGGAATATCCAATCGCTTCATAATATTAAATTATTATGTAGCGAGTTGTTTAGGCGGGGTTTGGTTTACTGATTGCCCGTAGCCAGGGTGTCTCTCATATTGCTAATCGTAATGGTTGCGATACTTGCGGAAACGAGGGAGCAAGGTAAAATTATAATCATGATTATGAGAAGTAAAAACTGGAGTAATTGACTTGGATTGTGGCTGAAATGGTATAATGCTAAGGCGTAAGCGATGAGCGAGGCAACAAAACTAAAAACGGTGACAATTGTCAAAAGTTTAGTGTTTTGTGATGAATCTTTTGGAAGGAGTGTTCCATAGGTGACGCCCGCAATGACTGCGAGTACTCCGCAAACACTTACGGAGATCCAAAATGGCGCATTAAACGACATACTCTATTAAGTATTTAGTTTATCGCCTACGGCCTCCTCCTTTGAGAGCCGCCTTCGCCGAATCGCCAAACGCTGTAGCAAAAGTATCCCATTTAATTCCGGTGCCGGGTGGCGTGGATATAATTGCGACGATTCCGCATAATATCAAAATACTTACAATCAGTGGTACGAAAAAGCGACGAAAATAGACATCCTTAATCACTGGATCTCTATGATGTCGTCTAGCACCACCGGTGCTACTACAAGACGGATTTAGAGCATCCATTTACAATGGTCTATCTTTTTCTAATTATAGTGTAAGGAGCTGGCGAATGTCTACTTTTCAATGTAATCCTGCGTTACATCGCCGGGACGGAGAGACCTGTTTACCACATAGTGCTCTTCAACGATTGACTCGTGCGTGGAATAAAACGCATCCCCGGAATAAAATCAGTGTTCGTAAGACACGAAAAAATAGAAAACAGGCCGCGGGCGAAAACAGTGTCAGCAACGCCGGTCTTTGGAATGAATTACGCCAAAACATGAAAAATCACTACAAGTGTGACACCGAATTCTGTGCTGTTAAGAAACTGCCTGGAATATCTGACAAAGATAAACGAGAATTGAAAGCGTATTTCAAACCAGAAAAGCCCAAGAAATGGGACAGTAAACCGACCGAATGGCTAGATAGTTACAACATTGAAGACGTTATGAAACAGTATGAAGCGGCTTATCCTAACTTTGACTTTATTGGTCCCGTGCCGATTGATTTTGATGCGAAAGACGAGGCCAGTTGGGGCAAATGTATTGTAAATGAACTCTGCCGTCTGGATTTACGTGAATCGGCGGCCAAAGGCAAGACCAAAATAGGTATCATTTTCAACTTAGATCCTCATGATGAACCTGGCTCACATTGGATTTGTGCATTTATTGACTTGGAAAAGAGTGCCGCGTACTATTACGATTCGTACGGTTACAAGCCTCCCGAAGAGATTGTACGACTCTTAAAACGATGTAAAGACCAGGGCATCAAAAACATATATTACAACGACATTCGTCATCAACGTAAAACGTCCGAGTGTGGTACATTTTGCCTGTTAGTAATTATATGCCTTTTGAACGGTAAAGAGTTTCAGGATATCTGTAAAACTATGGTGAACGACGACGAAGTGAATAGAATTCGTGATGTTTTATTCGCCGAAGAGAAACCACGAAAGGGAGCAATTGAGGACGCATTAAAAACATTCTGTATTTGAAGCGTTCCGTTTAAAAATTACGATATATATTGGTAGTTTAGAAAGATGTCCGGACGAACTGCTGGTCCGCAACAGAACTTGTTTCTAAACGGAGCAAATTACTCCAAGATTGTTGGATTCTTACGCACCCGTTATGCGAAGAAAATGGGTGTTTCGGCGTTGCCCGAAAAGGTGGATGAAAAACTCCAAAAGTACACCCAGCACTTTATGACCGAAGTAGCTCGTGTTCAGGGTCAGGATAAGCCTCAAAATGCCCTCGCAACCGAAGTGATTCGTGAAACCGAAACATCTATGGATGCCTGGCTCCGTAAACAACAGGCGGCCCAGCCTCCTACTACCGTCTCGGTTGGTACCTATCCACGAGGCGAAGATGTATCTCGTCTTTTCCAGGATACCAGCACACGATACGAGAATATGATGGCCGCACGTGCGCCTATACCAATTCCACAAGTCGGTCTTCCCGAATTCCGTGCTCCAGAGCCCGAATTTGACGAAGAGGAGGACCCCGTACTCTTGATGCAGCGCGAATCTAAGCGTCGTGAAGAACAGGCACGTGCGCTCGGCATTCCTACCGCCCCTCCTGGTCCCTCCTTTCCCACCAAGAAGGTGGAGGCGGCCCAAAATGGAGCGGCCTCCGTTATGCCTCCTCGCATGGAAATTCGTGAAGAGCCCGTCCCCTCAGCGACTCAACCCATTCCACCTCAGGCCGACCCTCCTCCACCACTCCTCGCCCCTCGTCCTCAAGACTACATCATTCCCCAAGAGGATGTTGTAAAATACCGCGAAACCGAATACAATGTATTTATTACCAGCTCCGACCGCAACTGGATGCTCAATACTAGTGAAAACCGTTATAATTTCTCCGTTATCTTCAATACCGGCAACACCTCAGGTTCACTTGGATACAACAGTGCCGTACAGCAACGTTTCCGCAACATTCAGCGTATTGAATTCGTCAAGGCGATTGTTCCTATAGAAGCACTCACTCCTATAGTACGTGTAACTGCGAATACACCAACCTACGATACCAGCCGAGTTGTGAATATCTTCTCTCTTCCATTCGCCGGTGTTCGTATCGCCGAACTTAACAACAACTTGTTCTCCACCAATCCTAATGAAGACAACACATTCGCAATTGTACAGTACGATACAACCTGGTCCTCCGATTTATATGTACCTCAGTCGTATTTGCCAAGCGGCTCTGCTGGTAACGGAAATGTTCCAGCTGACAAGACCGGCTACACCGGTTTTATCCCCAAGTTTCTTAAGACCCAGCGTGTATACACTCCAACTCCTTTGGCGACACTCAACCGATTGTCAATTCGTATGGAACGCCATAATACAGATTTAATTAGTAGCGACCCTGATGTATTTGCTATCAGCCGTATTCAGTTGAGCGATCTTCTTACAAACTTCGGCGGTACCGGTACAACGACGGATAATACAAACTACTCTTCAGCGACTACAACAAACGCCGAAAATCCCTACATTTTCATCCGCACAACCAACTACTTTTTGTTTAGCGCTATATCCGAGGGTGATAACATTAATATTCAAGGGTGTAATATCAGCCCTCCTTCCCCTGCCAACGGTGTCACCGCCAGTGGTACCACCGACTTCAACAACTACATCAATCAACAGCCTGGTTTATACGTAGTAGCCACCGGATTTATTGCCGTTTCAGCCGGTAATTCAACCATCAATCTTGGTCGTAATAACGCCGGCTACTGTAACGTCATTATTGTCCGTAATCGTTTTGACAATCCCGCATTGACTGGAGGTACTACTCGTAACCAAGGTCCCTCTTATTTCGGTGGTTTCTTATCCGAGGAGGAAAGTGCCACAAGTAGTTCCACCTCAGGTCTCACATACTTACTCAATAATACAACCTTCTCTGGTTGCGCATTAATCAATTCCAGTCGCCAGACCAACTTCGTCTTACGTATTATCACTCGTGATATGGATTCTACCTCCAATATTCGTCCCGATAATGTTTAATTTGACAGTTATTCCCGAACTCACTTTACCAATATTATTTTAAAATAATTTGGTAGAGGGATGCTAAGCACATTAATTTTAGTGCTCATTGTGGTGATTTTTATCGCCACATTTGTCGTACCCATAGCCCGCAAAAAGAGTCAAGAGGGGTTTGCCGATGCTGGCGGTTATCAATCGTACATGGGAGACTATTTATCCCAGCGCAAAGGGATGATTGACGATGGTAAACGAGTTTACAACAACCTTGGTGCCAGTTTGGATCCAATTTTACCATCGTTTGCCGTAGCACCCGCAGATATTGATAATAACTCTAAACTTACTATTCAAGATTACTTAAAACAGTTCAATAAACTTACAGATTCTGCCAATCAATCTTTGACGCAAAGTTTAGGCAATCCAGACATTGCCCCTTCCTCCTCTTCGCCTACAAACATGGGACCAGTACCCAGTGGAGTAAAAGCACAATTACCACCACCTAACGACTTATTAGTCAAGGCACGTCAATGTGAAGCGGATCTCAAAGGACGCGCAAGCTGCTCAAAATTAAACGACCCGACCTACGCCAGTTGTGGTATCTGTATTGATGGAGGTACACGATTCAGCGGTGCCGATGCGAACACTTTTATCGGTGGATTACTATCATTAGTCGCTGAGCGTAATGACGCAGTTGATGCGGCCGCAGGTGGAACACCCATCTTTCAACCCACAGTCGGTAAATGCCCACCTGGTATGTTCTACGTAGACGCCGATTCTTGTACCAAGGCAGTGAACCAACTCAACTGTAAAGAGATCGGCGACACCGGTGGCTTTCAGGGCGGTAAGACGCACGAAGGACTTCAAATACCCCAGGTCTCTTGTGCGCAGGCACCAGTACAAAACGTCTATTTATACCAGCCGGCTAACGAACCATACAATGTCACTTTACGCTTTTTGACCCCTTTCGGTACCGGTATAACCAAAGCTGTCGTCACCCACGTTGCAACAAACCGTACCTTTGTAGCAGACAATGGCGGCCAGCCTGGTCGTGAATTTACATTAGAAATCCGTGGAGTGAGAGAGCAGGACGCTGTAAATGTTATGATAGTCCAAGAGGAACCTCATCGTCCTAATGGAAAACCCGAAGTGTTCCAAGTTGTAGAATTAGATTCTAACGGTGGATTGAAACAGATAACCGACCAGTCGTATGCTAAGAGTATATGTACTCGTATTGGTACCAATCTTGCTACAAAGGCACAGGTTTCCGCTGCTAACAATGCCGGCTTACAGACACCTCAGTGTGGTACAGTCAGTGATAGTACTACACCAGTCTACTCGGTACAGAGTGGTTACCAAGGATTTGTTGGTGTCGGTTCCCACGCCTCCAGTGATTTCTGTAATGCTCAAAATGTGTCCGTAGGTCCATGGTGCTACGGTTTCAAGCCTAAAAAATCCATCAATCCATCAATCCAAACATATATACGAAACTTTTTTGAATCGTTCGGTACTAACGCTCAGCCCGCTCAAGGTGCCAGCATCTACAGTCAATACGCCGACCCTGAAAGTAACGATCCACCTGGCACCTCCGAGCGTGCTGTTCTAATCCAATGGGAAATGTCTGGTTCAAATAATCGTACCGTTTCTTTCCAGCCAACCATCACAAAAGTCAACGGTTACATTCTAAAGTCCACAACTCCTGGTGGTCCACAGTACCCAGATGCTATTCGTCTCTTAGGACCTTTTGCTGATAGTTATAGCATTAAGGGTCCTGCCTGGAATTCTAACATGACTATGCAGAAGAATCAATTCTGGTTTTGGAGCGCTCAGGCTACATCACAAACCGCAGTATTCACTGCTATGGTTCCAGGTTACTTACAAGACCCATACTACTCTGACGATTTACAGAACGCTCCAATCGGTCCTCTCATCACCAATCCTAACACCTCGGTTCTCCTACAGACCTCGCCCTGTTTCGCCGACGGCCAGACCCCTGGTAACTACAGCGCCGCCTGTTTACTCTCACTCTTTGAGGGTGCCGGTGGTGATCCAGCGAAGGGTACTCTTGCGACTGAAAATGGTGGTCTCAGCCAACTTAACAAATACGGCGACCTCGGCGCAATTGATGAATATGTCAACGATTTGTATGTTATGGCGACATCTGGTAAGGATTCCAACGGTAATCTTGTCAGCTTGGATATGGATACTCGTATCGCCGCTATGAACGATGCCGCTATGAAGTTATTCGGCTTCAAGATTACCAATCCTTGCGAAGATTTGGTAGACAATGCTGACGGTTCAGTCGGTCTTGTACCAAAACCTATGGGAAATGTAACCGCCGACTGCTTACAATACTTATGGCTCAATAACGAAGATGATGGCGACCGTTCAGGCACTTCAAACGGCTTAATGTACAGTAATACCTACACAAGTATCGCCGATAGATTCAGTGGTCTCCGCTACAATGAAAGCACACCAAAACGCCGTAGCCAATACCCCTTCCAAGCCTGTCAGTTGACCGGTTCAATGGCACCAATCAAGAATGGAGTACCAGACCAGACTGTCATCGGCCAACTCACCAGTATGGCAAGTTTACAGGCAGTTCAGGACTTTTTCAACAACATCCAGAAAACCGCCAACTACGGCAAGGACCAGAAGGCGCAGGCAGTTGCTATCCAGCAATGCTACGGCATTAACCAGGCCAAGAACAAGGCACTCGGTTACGGTTGTACATTGATTATGCCACCAGGAGTTGTCCCAGGTGTAACTTGCTACGTAAACCTCGGTGACCCAACTGAAGTAACTAACTACTTAACCTATTCAAACGGTGCCGCCTTCTTCGGTGGTGTCCAAAACAGTCCTAATATCACCTTCAAATTGGCACCACCCAACAACGGACAAGCAGGTTGTATCAGTTTCAAAACAACTGACCCCTCACCTCTATTCCTACGTCATTCTGGATTCCGTATTTGGGCCCAATCCAACGACGGTTCTAGCTTATTTGCCGCCGATTCTACTTGGAAGGTTGTTGGTTCTCTCAATAATAACTCCACCATGGTGTCGTTCCAATCGGTCAATTATCCAGACCACTATTTCAGTCGCTCAGGAGGACCCAATGAAGTATGGTCAACAATCTATTCAGGCACAGCAGCCGATGCCGACCTCAAATCATTCACGATTATTGGCGTTCCTGCCGTCGCTACTCCAGTATTAGGTGTCAAAGCCCGATATGTAGAAGTTGATGTAAGTGATATGGTAGACGCAGGTCAAAAATATATACAAATAGCACAACTTCAAGTGTTTGATAGCACTGGTACTAATGTTGCGCTTCGTAAACCTACAAATCAAAGTACTCCAACGTGGAGTGAGAACAGAGATGGAGATAGTCCTGATAAGGCGGTAGATGGTACAGCAAGTCCACGCCCATATCCAAATATGTATCACTCAGGAAGTTCTTCTAATGGACCTATACCAAATGCGTTTTTTATGGTTGATTTACAGGACGATTACGATATTGTAAAGGTAGTCTACTACAATCGTACCGACTGCTGCTCGGACAGAGCACGAGGTATGAAACTCAAACTCCTTGATGCGAATCGTAATGTGGTCGCAACAAAGGTCTTCCCCAACGGTGATCCAGTTATTACTTTTGACTTTACAAATACTAACCAAGCTAGTTCACCACTTTCCAAATATAAGTTGTATTCAGGCAGCGATTCTGCTGGATTAGATATCGCCTGTTTTACAGCAGGTAGTGTTGATGAAGTACTCGGTAGATGTGAATCAGATTCAAAGTGTGTTGGTTTTATTACTGCCACAAATAATCAAAATCAAATAGGATTAGGTTGCACAAAGTATGGTATTAACAACAATGGTATATCCACAAGATATGCTCCAAATGCAACCTGGAAAACTGTTGATTCTTATATCAAGACCCAAGGTCAAGGAAATTGTTCTCCACCATCAAATGTTCCCAGCGGAACCTTCTCAGGTGATTGGATTGCTGGCGCACCCAGTGCTACATCAGTAAATGTAGACGACCAGTGTAATACAGTCGCTATGTTCCATTCCCCAGACAATTATGTGAAGATGGTAAATAATAAGGGAGTTGCTAAATATTTCAGCGGTGATGTAAATCAATACGCTCCTTCAAGTTGGGGTACATACAATAGTGCGCAGGGACACTACTTCTTTAACGGATTCTAAGGTGATGGCCTGGACTTCTAACAATAATTAAATGATGGTGTTGGTTTAACGCCTCATTCAATTATTTGGGACGATTAATTAGAGTAGATGATATTAGGGACCATAATTGTTATCCTTCTTATCGTTGTGTTTATCTTTACATTTGTTATACCTATTGCCTCTGCGAAGGCGGCCGTTGGGCGCACCGAAGGATTTCAAGTGAGCATGAGTAATTATTTGACTGAACGCCAAAGAATGGATAGCACTGGCAAACAATTATATAACGAACTCGGTGTAAGCTTGGATCCAACATTGCCCTCATTCCCAGTCACAGGGGTACAGTACGACCCTAAACTATCGGTCCAACAATACACCGATAAATTTAATAAAACTGTTGATGATGCCAATAAAAATATCACAATTGCCCTACAATCCCCCGATGCTACTCCATCCATGTCATCGCCCACAAATTTAGCCCTAAAAGCGACGAATGTAACGCCTCAGTTGCCACCTGCTAACGACTTGTATATTACGGCACTACGTTGTCAAGCGGTTCTCAATAAACGCGCCGACTGTTCCAAACTAGACGACCCCGATAACGCCCTCTGTGGTATTTGTATCAAGGGTGGAACCAAAATAGACGGAAGTAGTCCTAATACATTTATTGGAGGATTATTATCGCTCATTCGCGACCGTAATGACGCGATTGATGCCGCTGCTGGTGGAACTCCTATCTTTCAACCATCACTCGGTAAGTGTCCTCCCGGTATGTTTTATGTAGATTCTGCCTCCTGTACCAAAGCAGTCAATCAACTCAACTGTAAAGAGATTGGTGATACCGGCGGCTTCACCGGCGGTCAAACGATTGAAGGAAACAAAATGCCTCAGGTTTCTTGCGTCCAAGCGCCTATCGCCGGCAGCGATGTTTTCTTATATGCTGACCCCGCAGCTAAAAGTTATCCAGTCGTACTTCGTGTAATTTCACCATTTGGAACCGGTATAACCAAGATAGTTGTAACCCATCAGCAGAGCGGAAAGACTTATAGTGCCGACAATGGAGGCAATCCAGGTCAGGAATTTACTCTCACCTTGCCATCCGTCCAGGAAGACGACACAGTGACTGTATTAGTCGCCCAGGAAACGGCAAATCGTACAAGTGGTGGCGGTAGTACCTACCCAGAAGTGTTCCAGACTACAGAAGTTGTTAATGGAAATTCCAAAACATACAGTGTTGATGACGGAAAGGCGTTATGTAAGCGACTCGGTGCCAATTTGGCCACCTCCGTTCAACTCAAAAATGCGCTTGATAATGGAATTCAATCGGCGAACTGTGGTATTGTAGCAGATCAATCAAATTCTATGTACGCCTCACAAACCGGCTCATCTACATTTAAATACATTCCTATCGGTGGTGCTCCTGG
>Ga0007866_1000515_pt1 | contig 11362 bp, 10 predicted proteins | sample CryBogCBH18Jul07_FD_71223 | JGI IMG/M metagenome (GOLD analysis project Ga0007866, IMG submission 71223) | Freshwater microbial communities from Crystal Bog, Wisconsin, USA - CBH18Jul07 | ecosystem: Environmental > Aquatic > Freshwater > Lake | place: Crystal Bog, Wisconsin, USA | collected... | reverse complement strand
TTCAAAGGAATCATTTGATTTTCTAAAAATTTATTCATAGCTAAATGGAAACTTAATTGAGGTTGATTTTTCCAATTGATGTCTGGATAAAACGATTTCATAAAGAGAACTGCCAGCGCTTCCCTGTTTCGCTCGTTTTCATAATCTTCAGAGTCGTATCCAGTATCTTGATAGTTTTCCCAAAATCGTTTTGTTAAAATTGTTTTATAACCATATTTCTTTTTGGTGACAATATGTAAACCGGCTTCATTTTCAGATGTAAAATAAGGAAAGTTTTGTGCTAACGGAACAAATATATTATTTGATGGAGTCTGCGAGTCAGGAATTGAGGGATTATATTTTACAATTGCGCTAAATGGCAGATTATACGATTGAGAGAGCCATTTTGTAGCAACTGACGCATACCATTTGTTCCAGAATTCAGGTTTATTTTTACGTGATCTAAAACGATTCTCTCCTTTTTTACAAAAGTAGTCATCGGTTGGCAAAAGTTCAAAATTTTCCGCCATTCCCTCAACTGAAATGGAGAATCCACGCTTCATATATTTTTGTAAGCGAGTACGGATAAATTTATTACCTCTCATGAGTGATATAACATAATCAGACTGGAGTGTACCCTTCTTTTCACGAATATGCTGCGGGTGAGTGGCATAAACCTTTACTCCATTGTACCAAATCTGGCATATTGTCAAATCAAAATTTGTTACAACTTGTTGGACGCTACGACGGTGACGTACCGACATAACATCTATCTCTTTAATTGCGCCGACGCCGATTGCGGGTAAAACTTTGAATGTATGGACGCGACGAATTCCGTTTTTACGAAGGAACGATTCGCAGTAATTACTAGCGGGCAATACTTTAACGTCTGCTGCGTCACGGTCACTAATAATTGGAGTTTCTTCATTCGTAAAAAGTCCGTCAATCAATCGGGGAGTGCTGCGGACAGGCGCATAAATATCAAGGTCGTTCACTTCGGGCGCAAAAGATGATGTATTTCTTCCTGGTAATTTCTCAACATTCCACGGAGAGACAGCACGTAAGATGGAACCACCAGCAATTACAGCACCGGTCTCTTGGAGCAATGCGTCCAAAGCAGCCATTTTACCCGCTCCTAACTTTTCAGAAAGCATAGCACGAACGGGCTCTACCCATTCGGCTATCTCTTCAAAGGAGGCAACGGCAGGCAAAGTATCTTGAACCGCCGGTACGGGTACAGGTGGTGCAACAATCATAGACATCCTTATTAAAACCGAATATTTTTAGAATTTATTTCTTGACGGAAGTGATATACCATAAATCCGATGTAAGCGAAGAATTCGACAAATACGCATAGGAAATGAAGCCGTATCCGCCTGCGCCCCAACCGCTACCCCAACTATTTCGGAAGATAAACCACTGATGGGCGTCGTCGTAGCCGACGGCAACCACGGCGTGTCCGCCGAGTATATAATCGTGCGAAGAAGGCATTGGTATGATACCGGTCGCCGTTGCCGAATTACTTTCAAACGACGAATAGACCGTAAATCCGAAGACGAAGGGATAGCCTTGGGACAACGCCTGCTTCATCGTCGCCAGCACAGGTGGTATATTTTGTGCTGTAATTACTTTGTCAGAAAGCGCAGCCGTATAACAAGCCGTCGTAGGTTTTGTAGCATATTTATTGATGAGATACGGCCAGAGCGATTCGGCACAAACACCGTACGTTTTAAGAGCGGTAATACCATCGTGTAGATAGGCACCGGCATCGTATTTAACATCATTTTCAATAACCCGCTCATTATAGTATAAGAAGAGACGTGAGCCGGTAAATCCAGGGGCATCAAATGCGAACGCTCCACAGAGTGCGTTGGCGGTACAACTACCGAGGGCACCCTGATCATAGACAGCGGGGAACCGAGAGCGTAAATCTACGGAGGCAGAAAGGGTTGGCGGTGCCGCAGGTAGACTTACATAGCTTAGAGTCTCTGTTGGAACACGAGTTACTTTGAGATTATAGAGATACTTGCCGCCGTTTGGGTTCAACGCAGCGATTCTACTCAGACGAATAGGACGTGGCACTCTTGAAAGTGGACCAGATGTGACTATTGCTGTAGTTGGTGTTGGTGTTTGTGCCGGTGCCGATACAGCCGCACCGGTTTCAGCAAGAATAGATGGTACGGGAAATGAAGCAGGAGTCGCACGAGGTGGAGGACGGATAGGATTAGATGGTTTATTATTAATAGACGGAGGCGGAACAATGCCATGACGAGCAGCACGATCAGTCGCTATTTTAAGAATCCAATCTGGAATCGGAGTACCTGTACTCATTATATTTGGGCAAAAGAAAAAAACCTACAATATAGGTAAATGTCGTTCATCTATACGACTTATAAACCCCATCATTACAACGCCATAGAAAAATTAGGTAGTGAGACATTTGATACTACATACGAAGACGAATTCCGTACCGCACTGAGAGATACCGACCCAGAATCCATTGTTGTGCTCAACCGCCGACAAGTGATAGGGTTCGCACTACTTAGGCATACACGTCTGTTTCGGCATCTGGACGCCATAGAACTTGCCTATTTAGTTGTCCACCCCGATTTTCAAGGGCAAAAAATTGGCTCAACTCTGTTACAAAAAGTAAAAGAGATGAGCGACGCAGTCGTATTAGAAGTGAGTTACGATAATCCAAACGCCGAGCGTCTGTATAAACGCCAAGGATTTGAACCGTGGCGGCATCTTTATACAAAGGCAAACGGAGGATATTTAATGGGCTGGTCTAAACAGCGGCACGAACGGATCCTTCGGCTAAGGTCACATCAATCTCCACCACAGGATGGAACAGAGGCTCCGTTGACGACCCATCGCCCGTAAAACGATAGCAGGCGTAGCCGCCGTTTTCGGTGGAGTTGAGTTCGCAATCCACCGCCGACTTCTTCATAACGTCCAAAATGGAATCGCTCAGTTTCTTCTTGGACATTAACAGGCGAAAAATAGACTGATCCGTTGTATCAGCACCGTCAATATTTACAATTGTCTCGTCGACCAGGCGCTCTTTGATTTGACGGTCCGCAAATTTCATCACGTAGGTGAAAATATCCACGGTACGCTCCTCAGGCGGTAAGTCCATGTGCGAGCAAATACGAATCGCACGACCCTTCACCTGGTCAAGACGGACGTAGTTCCAGTAGGGCTCCATAATGTGGACCTGGCGGACATTGGCAAGCGAGATACCCTCGGCACCCGATTGGGTAATCATAATCACCTTAATAATCTCACCGTGAAGATTGCTCTCGGAACCCGTGAGTTCTTTGACCTGTGCCGCTAACGTGCCTGGTACGCGACCCCATTTGCCGTTGAAAATCGCCAACATGATGTTACGCTTCGCACGCTCTTCATCGCCGGTATACGTAACATAGCGCAGCCCTGAGCCCGCGCCGGCGGCAATCGTTTCAGGCGACAGCGCCCAGTCGCCGCTTGCCGTTTTTACAATGTCAAACTTCGTATATTTTTGTTGGAATTCCAGGGCAACCGAAAAGAGACCGACACCCTCAAGGGTTTTGAAATTGGAATACACCAGGGCGGGTCCCTGGGACAGCATCAAACGGTCCAGAATCGCCTGGAATTTGGGAGAAATGGTTGGAAGTGCCTGAGGTGAAAAGTATTCGGCAGCGCGGCTACGTAACATCGCAACGGCGGACGTGAGTGCTTCGGCGTAGGTAGCAGGAGGTAAGGCGTTTGCGGTATTTTCGGCGACACCGGCGGCAGCCGCGGTCTCTTCGGCGTCCGTTGGTGTGCCGGCGGCGTCCTCGCTGGTCATTTCGGCACGCTCGGCGGCTTCATCCACCGCTTCGGCGACTTTCTCCACCTCGGTCACCTCGTCTTCGGAGTTGAGCACTTCATCGTCGGTCACGACGGTCTCCTTCTTTCGTCCAATCATTTTGAGAACATCGCGATAATCGGCGGGAATAGGACGTTCGTAATCGGCGGGAAATACGAAGTTACAGGCGGCACGTGAGAAAATCTTGAACGTTGAGTTGATATTTTTAGAGATTTGGGCATACGTACTATCGGTGCCGGGCTTCTTCTCCTTACGAGCACGTACCTCTTTATCTATTTCGGGTTTACGCTGCTCGGTATATTTTTTGAGTTGTAGGTCGCTCATATCCAACATAACGACCTCGTCGCGATTGACGGTCGCCATCAAGTCCGCCTTGCCGCCCTTGTAGTAGGAAATGAGTCCAGAAAGGCGAGCCATGAGCGGTAATTGGAGACGTGGCTTAATGACCAATTGTTCGGTGTCAACGAAGAGTTCACGGAACGGTTTTTCGGTATCTGGTAGACGGGGGACCGATTTGTAAGTGACGGCGGCGAATGAGGTAACACCGGCGGATGCGAGGTCCGCCTTGACGCGTTCAAACCACGCCTCCACATTGCGCTCACGATTCACCTCATCGCTCATCTGGGCAACCGCTTCGTGACGAATGAAACCGCGGAATGCGCCGGTTTCGGGGTCAATCACTTTACGGCAGCCGCTGGGTACGGGCGTAATACGGATAGTAGAGGCAGAGATTTCGGGGCGGGGTATCACTTCGGCGAAATCCACTTCAGGGTGGGCGTCCAACAGTCGTTTAATCTGGACACGCTTATCCAAACCGGATGTATTCACTTCTACCATACGAGTATCACCGGCGAGTACATTCGCCAGAATCGCCACTTCTTGTGGGAAATTAATAATAGGTGTCGCCGATAGGGCAATAATTTTACAACCGACGGCGCCCGCAAGCATACGATACAGTAAATACGAAATACGGTACTTTTTGCCGACCGAGCAGAATTTAGGCATATATTGGACGAGGTCACGGGGTTCGTCCTTGTAGGTTAGATCCAGTGCCGAGTTATTAATTGTACGAATCAAGTTATGGACCTCTTCTATTACAATGGTCGCACCGTCAAACATTGTAGGGTGATTACACGCCCAATCACGCACAGTACGCTCTAACAAACCGTTGTAGTGGATGAACTGAATACGGTAGTCCATATGGGCGACGATTTGTTCGGTAATCGCACGACGGTCATCGGGCGACAATGAATCAAAATTGGGCTTTTTGGCGCGTGCGGGATCGGGTACCCAGCCGCCGCCACGTTTACTCACCCAGCCCACCGGCAGACCTACAACTTTTGTTAGAAAGCTTAGTTCGGCAGAGGGTACCTTAGGATTCGCAACGGGGAGAAATGTCCAGTAGTTGTTTGTACGAAAGACGAATGGTCCGCATTTTGTGATTTCATCACGGTAGTTAGGAGAGAGAGTTGCGGGTGTCATTACATAGACCGGTTTCTGACCGGCTTGCCAGAGTGCTTCCAAGCCGGCGATAGAGGTACATGTCTTACCTGAGCCGAGACCGTGATAGACAAGAACACCACGGTAGGGCGAGGGTCGTTGAATGTAATCACGGACAAATTGCTGATAGGCAAACGCTTTTACCTGGGTTTTGGAGGCAGCAGCCGCCTCTGCGCACGCATTCGGATTTGGTACGGAAGAAATAGGAGGAAGTTGATAACGACGGTACGATTGGATGATGAAGTTTTTGAAAGCACGACGATTGGCGGGCATAAAAGCGTCTGGTGCGACTTTGACTTCGCTTTTATCGGTCTTTTCGGTGAGACGTGCTGAGAGTTCGATAAGAGCGTCGGATGGTGGGGGTGCGGCAGTGACTGCGGGTGTAGAAGTAGCGGCAACAGCAGGCACAGGCTCTTTGGAGACAGATGTCGCAGCCGTACGAGGTGCTCTTGGTTTTGCCGTTGTAGCCGCAGTAGGAACAGTAGAAACAGTCACCGCAGCAGGAGTTGTAGCAGGAGCAGCAGTAGGTACAATATCGGCGGTTCCACCAGGTGCCCCGCTCACTCCGACGCCGGTGCCTATTTCGGTAGCCGCCATTTCAGCTGGCGCCGCCGCAGTAAGAGATTCCTGTAATTCATATATGGATGGAGGTGGGTCGGCTTTACGAATCTTCGCAGCTGCGATAGGAGATACAAACCGGGGTGGACCCCTTGGTCCATTAGGACCCCTTGGTCCATTAGGACCTCTTGGTTTACCAGCAGACGACATAGTATATCCTTAACTTATTTCATTAAAATAAAACCAGAGATATGACTAGGATGGAGAGGAAGCCGTTAGAACGTAAAAATAGTGCTATATTTGATATGAATGCTGCAGTATCTCAATCACCGGCAATGGTGGGACAATCGCCTACAGCGCCGACCCAAAATCTAGATTTACGAAAAAGTTATGGTACGAATTGGACGAAAGCGAATGTATCCGTGCTCTTTGAGTGGGTCACCATTGCGGCATATAATATACGATGTTTGGAACTAGCAATCGTGTATTATCGTAGAAAAATCCGTGCGAACACAATCTTAGGTCTTGTTTTATCGACATTATCAGGAACGATTGCCTCGGCTCAAGCCGGTTTTCCGAATAGTGTTACAATAAATCTTACTATAATTTTGAATACACTCTTTATTATTATGAGTTTTAGCATAGCAATTATGACAGGTTACATTAAAATTTATCAAATTCAAGAAAATCTAGAATCAAATATTAAGGCAAAACAAGAATGGATTTCATTCAGTGCCGATATAGCATCAGAACTTCAACTACCAGTTGAACTTCGTAAAGACGCCCTGTGGATGATTATCAAAAATAAAGGTACGTATCTTGATTTACTCAAAACAAATCTAGAAATACCAGAATATATTACAAAACAGGCACAAATTGATTTAAAAACGGAGACGAAATTGAATATGGATGTCAGTAGTCTTCCGCGAATTCTTATTGATATTGGTGTTCAAGAAATGCGGGATATTAGTATTGATGTGAAAGAGGATCGTATTAGTTCCGTTGCGAAGAAACAGTTAACACATTTTGTGACGCAGCCTCCCAATGCAAAAGCGTGGACGAAAACGTCAAAATTAGAGTCTATTTTGGAATCCAATACCCACGAATTGGAGAATGAGATGGAGAATACACCAGAGAAACCGAGTGAATCCTCACTTGGCAGTGTAAAAAGCAACCATCAAATCGTTACAATAGATATGAACGATTCGCCTACTCATCCTCATTTAGAAGTACGCCCAGCTTGACAAGGGCACGACGACTCGCCTCCTGCTCGGCGACCTTCTTATTACGGGCTACAGCAGTAGCAACGACAGAGCCATCGGGTGCCAACACTCCCATGGTGAACGTACGGTCGTGAAGCGGTCCCTCCACGAGCACTTCTTTGTACTTGGGCGGCGAATGATAGGTTGCCTGATAATATTTGAGAAGTTGGTCTTTGAAGTTATTATCTTCACTAATCAATGCCACAAAGTCTACCTGGGTTTCAAACAAGTTGATGAGCCAGGTGCGGACGCGCATAAATGCTGCGCCAGGATTTTGGTCCACGAGGTCTAGATACATCGCACCGCACCATGCCTCCAACATGCTGCCGAGGATGCGGAGATTGTGGCGACCGTTACAAACGTCCTCTACGTGGCGGCTGAGGACAATCCAGCGTTGGAAGCCGATTTTGAGGGCGAGCTCACCGAGTTGTTTGTTATTGACGAGTCGCGTTCGCAGACGCGTGAGGAAGCCCTCGTCCTGGTCTGGGTAGCGCTCGTGGAGATAGAGGGCAATCACGCAACCGAGCAGCGAATCGCCGACGAATTCAATCGCTTCATTGTCCGCTTCGGCGAGCGGCATACATCCTTCGGGCTTAGGGGCAACGATGACGGGTTCACCGGCGTCTTTGCCGCTCGTGACGGGTCCTTCGGGTCGGTCCACGTAGGAGCTGTGAATACAGGCTTGACGGAAGAGGTCCCAGCGGCGGGGTTTCTCTTTGATGCCGTAGGCACGAAGGATAGCAAGAATCTCAGCATCCGGTATGCGCCGGTTAGTGAGATTCCAGGGATTGTAGACTTTTGGCTCGTCGGATGCCGCCATAACGACGAGATGGGGTGAGGAGGGTTCACTCATATTGATATGTCTACTTATTACGCCGAGACTTTAGGCGGTTCATTTTTCTTGTCTTTATCACCGCCGCTCCCTTGCGTCGCCGTGTACTACCGCCGCCCTTCTTCTTCATCAAGTAATAGGCACCGATGGCGAGCGGCACGGGACCGACGGGACCTTCTACGATGCTTTCAGCGACGCCAAACATTCCTTTACTGCTCCAGGCATACGCAAAGAAACCGGGCTCGCGGGTTTTTATATAGTAGTACAATCCGCCGCTTACATTGAATATTGACGAGGTGTCGTCCCAGCAGGCGGGCACGCTTTTACCGAGAGTGACCGCACCGAGACCCTGTAACATGCGACCGCCCCGTTCATCGCGCATATATTTTTGGATATCTCGGCAGCGGCATAAGATAGGAACGCCGTCTACCGATTCGGGCGGCGTAAAGGCTTGACCACCGATAAACGATTTTGTAAACTGTTTACGGTAAGGTCCCCATACCTCACCGGGATAACCGGGCAAAGAGAAGGCGTATTTTAAATTATTATCGTTCTCAAACTGTGGAATCGTGTTGCCGAGCGGTTTTTTGACAACATCAGGACCCGATACGATGGGGTCGGTCGCCCAACGGTAGCCGGTTTTGATGTCGCTGACCCAGTGACCGACAGCCGCCGGCTCATTCTGCTGCTTTTTGAGGTTTGCCTCTATACTACTGGCGGACTGTCCCATCCCTTACTATGTGCTGCCATATATTTCCGCCCGTAAGTCTTTGTTAAGCCAATCGTCGTACGAGCCCGCATCAAACTCGTAAATAATATCAATAAGTGAGTCCTTATCTGCCTTGTTAAAAAACGCAGAATTATGCTCAAGTAGAGGTTTAATCACCTCCTTGCGATGTGCGTTGAGACGAATGCCGTCTCCATACATATAAAGAGACTTATTCCCATCTGCGTCCAATACAACAATATGTAAGCCATAATACTGCCGCGATTCGTACGTGGTTTCAATATATACAATATCACCGACCAGTATACTCGCATCCGTTTTAACTTTTTTAATCATAGCATTTTGATAGTATTCGTGAAGTTCACGGAAACGATGCTTACGTAACGCCTCGCACCATACGCCGGCAGCGAACCGTTTACCTTGAATCTCCGCCGCCAAAGGTTCATATTTACTCAAAAAGTACTCTTTGGGTTTCATCTCGTGAGCTTTCGCCTCCATGCGGAATAGGGCAAACATCTCATTTATGTGGTTCTTATATTGATATAAGTCGGATTCGTCTCCAAGTGCGTGGTAGACCGATTGCGTATGAGCGGTGAATTTACGTTCGCCAAATGTCGGCAATGTAAATGTAAACGTAGTCATATAAATCTAACAGTATAGAGTAATATAAAGTTTAGACCGCTGTAGTCTACGGTATTTATATAGTAAATTTTCTGTTGGGTTCAAGTAAGGCGTATAATGGCGACTCAGCAGCAACAGCAGCCCGACTATTGGTCAATGACGAATAAAGAACTTATTATAATGTGTAAGAAATTCAGCATTCACCGATGGAGCGGGAAACGTAAAAAGGATTTGATTGCGATGATAAAAGCGGCGATTCCACCGCCTTCGTCGCTAGCACCAATCCAAGAAGAGCCGCACCCTCATGCGCCGACTCCCGTACCTACGCCGCTACCAACCCGACCACATTCACCAGAGCCGTATGAATTTCTAGACGAAACACTCCTTGAGCACGCAAATAGGGCACGGGCGTTCTTGCCGAAATCACCTACAAACGAAGATGAGCCGCCTCAGGATCAAGAATGGAGCGCCGTCCAGACAACACCGGCAACGGAGGGACCAATTGTCCGCTTGCCGGTAGGAATGGCGGCAATGTCGGCAGCCGACATTGACATGAGTTTACACATTGAATTTTGAGTTGCGGCGGCGAGAGCCGTTACGGCGGCACCACCGAGTCCAGGAATCGTTGAGAGCATCGCTACAAAAATACGCTCGGGCGTCTTATTGTCCGCCTTTTTGATGTGGACCGCTTCGGTATAGACGGCAGCCGCCCCTGCGGCGGTTTCCGCCAGACCGCCACGAAAGACGGCAGGGTCGGCAGCGAGCATCTTCGCAATCCGGCGCACAAACGACATTGTTTCGTCTACTTTGCTCACCTGGAACACTGGCATCGTATAGCGGAATTGGAGGCGTACGAGCGTTTGTTGGAGGTGGACTTCGGTGAAGGAGCCACGGCACCAGGAATTGGACAAGTTCGGTGTCCAGTACGGTGCCTCTACGATGTAACCCACGCTGGTTCCGAGTCCGCGTTGGGCGAGCAGGCGCGTCCGCTGCTCCCGATAACGTCCATCCTTTTGTGAGGAACCCAGGTCGTCCACTCGCTTCCGTTCAAGTGTGACGAGCGGGGCACCACTGATATCCTTCAGGTAAAATGAGATATCCCCGATATCGAGGTTCCGCTTTTCCGCAATCCAGCCTTCATTGCCGCTCATATCGGTGTAGGGCGCACATAAAGCCCAGAGATCTGTCTCCCGTGTATCAATGACAACCCGAATCATTTGATTATTTCTTCTGTCCTCAACTCTCTGCGGTTGTTTAAATGAAAGTTTTTCTTTGTAAAGAGTGGGCGGAAGGAACTGGATGAATAGGGAGCGTCATATGGGGCTGGGGTCGGACTGGCAAAATATGGAGATGTATCTCATATATAAATGGCATAGGGATGCCATTTATAAATATATATAATGAATCCGTTCTATAAATATTAATAGTCTTTATTCGGGTTAATCCGCCTTCTCTCTCTCTAGGGGGCATCCTCCGCTTGGATTTTCCGACGGAATAAAGAATAATAATAAAATTACCGCATCTTTGCGGTTCACTCTTTCTGTTTCCTTGTTTCAACTTTCCATTCTATGGAAAACTGAAATAAATAGTATAGATTTAACGGCGTTCTCGCTTCGCTTGGCGAGTAGAACGCCTCTTATTCGCTTTACGTGACTTGCGCGACTTACGTACTTTACGTCCTCGGCGGCGCAACGTTTTACGCATAAAAAATGGCGGGGTGGTCCGCATCGCGGGCACCACACGGCGAGCCACCGTACCGGCGGGTAGAATATACGACGGATCGTCCAGACGGGCGTTAATATCTTCAACAAGTCCACCGCCGTTTTGTGCCATTACTACATCTTCATCATAAATAAAGAATTGGCGGGCTCCACCAGGTGACTGGTCGTTCATACTAGCAAGTGGAGCACGTAAGTAGCCTACGCCGAATTGAACGGGTATCCACTGGTCTTCTTCATATTCTGTATCAGGATCTTGACTAAAGCCTACTGTCCTACGTTTGTATACAAGATCCCCGTTTACTCTATTATTTA
>Ga0007866_1000502_pt1 | contig 11517 bp, 12 predicted proteins | sample CryBogCBH18Jul07_FD_71223 | JGI IMG/M metagenome (GOLD analysis project Ga0007866, IMG submission 71223) | Freshwater microbial communities from Crystal Bog, Wisconsin, USA - CBH18Jul07 | ecosystem: Environmental > Aquatic > Freshwater > Lake | place: Crystal Bog, Wisconsin, USA | collected... | reverse complement strand
ACCGGCAGACCGAGTTCGACGTTGGCGTCGACCGTGTCGAGCCCTTCTTCTTGCAAGGCGTAGGCGCGAATCTTGTGGCCAAGGCCAATGCCACGGCCCTCTTGGCCGCGCAGGTAGACCACAACGCCCGCACCTTCGTTCGCAATGGTCTGCAACGCGGCGTGCAGTTGCGGCCCGCAGTCGCAGCGAAGGCTGCCGAAAACGTCGCCGGTCAGACATTCGCTGTGCACACGCACCAGCACCGAGTCCTCGGCCGAGATGTCCCCGTAGACGAGCGCGAGGTGCTCCTCACCATCGAGAACACCCTCGTAGACACGCGCATTGAAAGTGCCGTAGTCGGTGGGCAGAGACGCCTCGGAGACCGCCTTCACCAGCTTCTCGTGCTGGCGGCGATAGCGAATGAGGTCCGCGATGGAAATGAGCGGAAGGTTGTGCTCCTTGGCGAAACCGACGAGGTAGGGCAAACGAGCCATTTCCTGCTTGTCCGGCATCACAATCTCACACAGCACGCCCGACGGGTACTTTCCGGCCAAACGCGCGAGGTCGACGGCCGCCTCCGTGTGGCCCGCGCGCTTGAGAACGCCGCCCGGGCGATAGCGCAAGGGGAAAATGTGACCGGGTCGATTGAGGTCGGTCGGACGAGTGGCGGGATCGACGAGCGCCTTAATCGTCGCGGCGCGGTCGGCCGCGGAAATTCCGGTGGTGGTGCCGTGGCGGTAGTCCACGGTCACCGTAAACGCGGTGCGCAAGGCCTCCGTGTTGGCCACGACCATGAGGGGCAGATCCAGCTCATCGGCACGCTCGGCCTCCACCGGAGCGCAAATGACCCCCGAAGTGTGTGCCAAGAAAAAACCAATGGCTTCGGGAGTGACGTCTTCGGCGGCCATGATGAGGTCGCCCTCATTCTCGCGGTCCTCGTCATCAACCACCACGACCATGCCACCGGCACGAATCTGCGCAATGGCCTCGTCAATCGTTGATAGTTCCATCTATAGCTCCACGTCTACCCGTATATCGCTGCCCACCAGGCGAACCTCACCGAAGCGACCACGTCTTAAGGCCTCCATCGTAGGGGTGCGCAGCTGGTCAAACATCCCTCGGCCGCCATAGCTGCCGGCGACCGCCGGCGCGAGGTACGCCACCAAGCGATTCACTAAGCCAGCCTGGATAAATGATCCCGCCACGTGGGCGCCGCCTTCGACCATGAGTTGCAACACGCCCTCGGCCCCGAGTTGGTCGAGAAGGTCGTCCAGCGAGCCGGAGAATTCGAGGCAGGGATGGATTCGGGCGCCGTCGGGCGCACGACCGAGCACCACGCGACGCGGATCGCGACGCGGCGAGGCATCTCGCGCGGTGAGTTCTGGGTCATCCGCCCTCACCGTTCCCGCGCCCACCACGATCGCGTCGCTATCCGCACGTAACTCGTGGGCGTCGCGACGTGCATCGGCGGAGGTGATCCATTGACTAGTGCCATCGGCCATGGCCGTGCGCCCATCGAGAGTCGCACCCATTTTGAGAACCACGTAGGGGCGGCCAGTCTGTCGGTGCCACAAATACGGCGCGAGCTGCTCGCGCACCTCGTCCTCTCCGTCGCCCACGTCCACGGATATTCCCGCCGCCGTCAGCGCGGCAATCCCCTTACCGGCGACGAGCGGATCGGGATCAGCGACGGCGACGACGACACGTGAGATGCCCGCCGCGATAATGGCCGATGCACACGGCCCCGTGCGCCCCTGGTGACAACAGGGCTCCAAGGTGACGTACAAGGTCGTGCCGCGTGCCCGCTCCCCCGCGGCGTGAAGCGCAACGATTTCCGCATGTGCCTGACCGGGCTCCTGCGTCGCGCCCGTCGCGATCACATGACCCGCAGCGTCCACAATGACCGCACCTACCCAGGGATTGGGCGGAGATGCTCGGCGCGCGGTGCGCGCCACGGCGATGGCCTGCGCCATGGGCGCACTGGTCACGAGCCCACAGACCTCAGTCGAGTGGCGGCGGCCAAGGGGTCAGCCGCACCGAAGATGGCGTTTCCCGCCACGAAGACGTTGGCGCCCGCGGCTCGCGCAATGCCAATGGTGCTCTCGTCAATGCCTCCATCGACTTCGATATCCACCGGCAAATTCTGCGTATCGATTTCCCGGCGAGCGGCCTCGACTTTGGCCATCACCTCGCCAATGAACTTCTGTCCACCAAATCCTGGGAACACCGTCATGAGGAGCAAGAGGTCGATCTCCCCGAGGAAAGGGGCAACGGCCGCAAAGTCCGTATCAGGGTTAGCCGCCAGCCCGACTCGTAGCCCCAGCTCGCGCGCGACCTGCAAGATCTGCGACGTTCGGCCAATCTCCACGTGCACCGTGCATCCATCGGCTCCGGCCGCCGCGAAGGCTTCGAGATAGCGCTCGGGTTCGGTCATCATGAGGTGGCAATCGAAGAACTTGGTTGAATGCGGGCGCAAGGCCTTAACCACGGGTGGTCCAATGGTGACGTTCGGCACAAAATGGCCATCCATCACGTCGACGTGCAACCAATCGGTCTGTGCGTCGACGACCGCCACCGATTCGGCGAGCGACGAAAAGTCCGCGGACAACATCGACGGCGCGAGACGAAAAGCTCCTGTTTCACCAGCCGACACGCGAGTCATGGATACAGCCTAGGACTCCACCGAGGGGCGATCCCACCTCAGCGACTCACTCCCCCGCAGTCCGGTGATGACTGCCGCTGCGCTCAGGGATTTTGCACCTTCCAGTTGGAGTTGGGTGACCTCGATATCACCGTCGAGCGCCGACCACCACAGGCGACCGTCCGTCACGTGAATCGACCCGGGATCTCCGTGACGTGAACGTCGCTCACCGGTCGCGTGAACCTTGCATCGCTTCGAATTGAACGTGGCGACGGCGCGTTGGGTGCGCACGAGGCGGGCAAAGCAGGAAACGTCTTCCTGAGGGTTCAAGAAGAAATCTGCCTTTTCCATCTTCTCGGCGTAGGTCACCTCTCCCACCTGCGGCGTCGGCGTCGGAAGGGGCAGGCCGCCGGTCAACACCTCAACGAGCAACCTCGAACCGAGGCCCGCTAGTTCTTCGAGCAGGTCGCCCGTGGTCTTGTCACCAATTGGCGTGGCGGCTTGTGCGTAGATCGCACCCGTATCCAACTCTTCGTCGAGGGCCATAATGCACACACCGGTTTCTTCGTCACCCGCCAAGACCGCGCGCTCCACGGGGGCGGCGCCTCGCCAGCGAGGTAGCAACGAAAAGTGAACATTCACCATGGGGCAACGTTCCAAGAGGTCAACTGGAATAATTCGTCCATAGGCCACCACCACGGCCAGATCGACACTCACGTCACCGAGAGCGGCCAGTTTGTGTTCGACGTGAAGACCCAGCTCGAGCGCCGCCGCTTTGACCGGAGACGGCGATAACTCACTTCCACGGCCCCGACGCTTGTCGGGTCGAGTGATGACCAGAACAATCTCGTGACCCGCCTCTACCAAGGCGCGCAGCGATGCCACGGCGGGTTCGGGGGTGCCGAGAAAGGCGAGGCGCATTAGTTCCCGAGCAGGCGGGCGAAACCGTCGGGGTCAGCCGCCGGCAGCGAGGCGGCGCGAGCGCGCAGCAACTTCTTGGCTTTCTTGCGCTGATCCTCGTTCAAGCGCTCGACCAGCAAGATGCCATCGAGATGGTCCATCTCGTGCTGGAAGATGCGACCCTCAAATTCATCGGCCTCAATGGAAATTTCATTGCCATTGAGGTCAAGGCCGACCAAGTGAATTTGGTTGGGGCGCGTAATTTCCCAGCTAAGGCCCGGAACCGAGAGGCAACCCTCTTCGTACGTCCACTCACCGTCTGACTCAACGATGCGTGCATTCACGATGACCTGTGGCCCGTCGCCCTCACCTTGGTCATAGACGAAAAGGCGCTTTTGCACGCCGATTTGGTTGGCGGCCAAGCCGACGCCCGGCGCCGCGTACATCGTTTCGATCATGGTCTCTGCGAGCGCCGCGACCGCACCATCGATGTTGTCGTAATCCGTTGTCATCTCATTGAGAACGGGATCTCCGAAGAGGCGAATGGGCAAAGTACTCATGCGTTCAGGCTATCTGCCGTCGGAGACCGCGAGACGAACATTTTCGCGGCGATCAAGACCTCGAATAGCCGCACGAAGGTCATTGCCTACACCGCGCACCGTCGACACGTCGGCAGCGTCACTCACGGCGAAGCCGGACTCACGCAGGTGATTGGCGAGCTCCGCACGACCCTCCCCCGAGATTTCAATCACCGTGGCAAACGGCGGCAAGTGCAGTAACTCGGCGATTTCCGCATCCCCCGTCATGACGTCGCTGACGTCCATCGTGCGAAGCGCCCGCAGAACGTCATCATCATTTCGACGGGTTTGCACCATCACGCGACCATGGGCGTCACGACGCGGACCGACCAGGCGACCCGCCTTCGCGACCACCGATAAGGCGTCGCGACGTGCCCTTTCTCTCGGGGCTAACAAGTACTGGTCAAAGTCCGCCATCACTACCAGTCCCGCGCGGCGAAGTCGAGGAAAGACCGCTTCGGTTCCGACCACCAGCGAGGTGCCCTCCGGGATATCACTCGTGGCCGCGGTGACCTCCAGCGCCTCACGGCCGAGCAAGAGGCCCACGTCACGCGCCAAGGTGGACACTCCTTGCTGCACGCGACGAAACGCCGTTCGCCCACAGGAGCGACAAAAGGTCTCTCTCGTAACCTCACACGAACTGCAACGAAGACCTTCGCCGACCTCGTCTTCGAGGCGACCGCAAGTCTCGCAAGTGGCCAACTCGCCACAGGCCTTACAGGCATTAATGCGACCCGCGCCGAGCCGCTGCGAGACGACCACCACGGTCTTGCCCTCCGTAAAGCATCGATGCGCCGCCGACACGATTTCTGACGACAGCACGCCATCACGCGGATCGCTGAGGCGGCGATCAACGATGTCCACGATGGGCCACCACGAGGGATCGTCTGATGGCTGAAGGGGCGGGCCCGCCGCCACGCTGTGTGGCGAGGGCACCGGCGAGAGCAGGAACAGCGCCGCGTCATCGCGTCGACAGCGCTCGGCAACTACCGAGACGGCGTTCCAGGTCGGGGCCGCTTGAGAGATGTACGCGTCATCATCGGCATCAATGACCACGGCGGCGGCCAGTCGTGGGGTCGGCGAGAAAGCGTCACCTCGAGTACCCACAATGATGGGCCAGCCGGCACGCTGTTTGTCCCACTCGTCGGGCCCGGCCACCGGCCAGCCTCGCCGTCGGCAACGTTCCATCAAACGCTGCGCCCAGCCATCGGTGGGGACTAGGAGAAGGACCGATCCGTCGCGGCCATCAGCGGACATCAACGCGGACTCAATGATGTCGAGAGGATCGTGCGCCGCACCCCAGGGATAGGTGCCCGGTGCGCGTGGCGCGACCACCGTCACCTGCGGCCGCGGTGGCACCGTGGGCAAGGAGTGATAGATGCGAGGTGGCGTTGCGGTGGTGAGGAATTTGGCTAACGGTGCCATCCAGACGTCGGCCGCCCAGCGAGCGAGGTCGACCACGGCCGGAGAGGGTCCCTTACCCAGCGACTTCGCGACGGGCTTCAGCTCGCGCTCTACCGGAGCCTCGCCGACCACCCAGCCACGAACGGAACGACCGTGCAGGTTGACGCGAACTCGGTCGCCCACGGCCAGAGCGGCCGTGGCGTCGGTGACGAGGTAGTCGAATTCTCGGTCTACCGCCGCCACTTCCGTGACGACTCGCACCGCACGCGGTGCGTCGCTCATCTAGCCGAGGTTGAGAGCGCGACGCAGCTCGTCAACGCGGTTGGTCTGTTCCCAGGTGAACCCTTGGTCCGAGCGACCGAAGTGGCCATACGCGGCGGTCTTCTGGTAGATCGGACGACGAAGGTCCAAGTCTCGCGTGATAGCGGCCGGACGAAGATCAAAGATTTCGTTCACGGCCGCCGCGATCTTGTTGCGGTCCACGTGCTCGGTACCAAAGGTCTCCACGAGAACCGATACCGGGCGCGCCACGCCGATGGCGTAGGCAACCTGAACCTCACAGCGGTCAGCCGCACCTGCGGCCACGACGTTCTTCGCCACCCAACGAGCGGCATACGCGGCCGAGCGGTCGACCTTGGACGGGTCCTTGCCGGAGAAGGCGCCGCCACCGTGGCGAGCCATGCCGCCATAAGTGTCGACGATGATCTTTCGACCGGTCAAACCCGTGTCCGCGTGCGGGCCGCCGAGCACAAACTTGCCCGAAGGGTTGGTGAAAATCTTGATATTTGAGGTATCAAGAAAGTCCGGCAACATGGGCTGAATCACGTGCTCGATGAGGTCACGACGAATCGTGGTGTCGTTGTCGTAACCGTCCGCGTGCTGCGTCGAGATCAGCACGGTGTCAACGGCAACCGGCTTGCCGTCTTCGTAGACAATGGTCACCTGAGTCTTACCGTCAGGGCGCAGATAGGGCACGAGACCGCTGCGACGAACCTGAGCGAGTCGCATCGACAGGCGATGAGCCAACCACACCGGCACCGGCATGAAGTCCTCGTTGTCGTTGGTGGCGTAGCCGAACATCATGCCCTGGTCACCCGCGCCTTGCGAGTTGAGGGCGTCTTCGCCACCGGACCCATCGCGCTGCTCGAGGGCCGAGTCCACGCCGCCGGCAATGTCCGGGCTTTGCTTGTCGAGGGAAACCAAGATGCCGGCGTTGTTGCCGTCGTAGCCCTTCGCTCCGTCGTCGTAACCAATGTCAACAATGGTCTTGCGGGCGATCGCCGCGAAGTCCACCACGGCCGACGTCGTGATCTCACCGGCGATAACGCACAGGCCCGTCGTCAACAACGTTTCGCAGGCCACGCGCGACATGGGGTCTTGCGCTAACAGTGCGTCCAAGATGGCGTCAGAAACTTGGTCGGCGATCTTGTCCGGATGACCTTCCGTTACCGATTCCGACGTGAAGAGAATTCGGTTGCTCACTTAAGCCCTTCCGCTGAGTTTGCTCGCCACCTTATCCAAAATGGCAACCGCCACCTGTTCTTTGCCTCGCAGGCTCACGACTTCAACGACGCCCGTTGCATCCACAATGGTCACTTCATTTGTCGGGTGCTCGAAGCCGACCTCGGGATCAGCCACGTTGTTGGCAATAACGAAGTCGCAATTCTTTCGTTGACACTTCTCAATGGCCGCCGCCACGAGATTGGAAGTTTCCGCAGCAAAGCCGACGAGAATTTGTTGCCCTCGCTCGCCCTGGCCAAGCGTCGCCAAGATGTCAACGGTAGGAGTCAGCTCAATCGTCGGAATCCCGTCCGCTTTTTTGAGTTTGTGCGAGACGGGCGTCACCGTGAAATCAGCGACCGCGGCCGCCATGATGATGGCGGACGCACCCTCTCGACGCCTCATCACGGCATCGTGCATCTCTGCTGCCGTGTTGACACGAATCACGTTGACCAGTCGGGCGACGTCGAGGGCTATGGGCTCAACGGACGTGGTAACGAGGTCCACCTCGGCACCCCAACGAGCGGCGACCTGCGCGAGGGCATGCCCTTGGCGTCCTGATGACAGATTGGTAATGACCCGAACGGCATCGATGGGCTCTCGAGTCCCTCCCGCGGTGATGACTACGCGATGACCGGACAAGGGGCCGGCCGGCGACCCCGTGGCCACCGCCATCACCAACTGGGCAATCGTCTCGGGATCCGGCAGGCGTCCGGGGCCGCTGTCGCCACCCGCGAGCGCCCCGTCATCGGGGGGCAAGATCAGATATCCCCGCGCTCGAAGTCGAGACAAGTTCTCTTGAACCGAGGGCTGCTCCCACATTTCCGTATGCATGGCGGGGCACAAAATCACCGGGGCGCGCGACGCCCACACGGTCGCCGTCAACAAATCATCTCCGAGGCCGGCGGCCAAACGCGCAATGACGTGGGCCGTCGCCGGCGCCACCACAATCACGTCAGCGTTTTGACCGAGATAGGTGTGCGGGATGGGCGTCGTGTGATCGTTAAAGATCGTGGTGCGCGCGGGTTCTGACGCCAAGGCGGAAAAGGTAAGGGCCCCAACAAAGCGGGTGGCGTCGGGCGTTAGGACGGGAGCAACGTGTGCGCCGGCCTGACGAAGGAGTCGAAGAAGTTCGACGGACTTGTAGGCGGCGATGCCGCCGGCAACGCCGAGTACGACGAAGGGCTGACCGTTAGAGCGTTTCGGGCTCATTGAACGAGTCGCTCGGGCGCACATCGCTCAACAGGCCGAACTCATCCGTCGCGAGCTCCGCGGCGAGACGCTCCTGCTCGGCACGCTCTTCTTCCAGCTCTTCGGCCGTCGGGCGGCGAATAGCCAACTTGTCCTCCGCCATTTCCTCGAGGGCCATGGTGAGCGACTTGTTCGAACGTGACACGACCTGGGGCGGCACAATGCGTCCGCTGCCCTTGCCGAGGCCATTCCAGTAGTCGTTGATTTCGCGGGCGCGCTTCGAGGCGGCCGCGACGAGGGTGAACTTAGAGTCGCCAGCCGCGTCGAGTAGCGGCTCAATCGGCGGGTCAACAAGAGTGGGGCGGTCAGTGCTCACGGGGAGACCTTTCCAGTCGGAGTTCTTCAATAATAGCCGTGATTTGCCTGATGACGTCCTCAAGGTCGTCATTAACCAGCTCCACGGTGGCAATTTCGCGTCCCACCGACAATTCGAGGGCTGAACTGGTCAAACGGCGCTGGACGTGATCTTCGTCGTCTCCGCGGCCGCGCAGGCGACTTTCGAGCTCTTCCAGTGACGGAGGAGACAGCAGGAAAATGATGGCGTCGGGGTCGCCCGCGCGAACCTGCTGGGCGCCTTGGACCTCGATTTCGAGGAGAACATCACAGTTCTCAGGGGCAACCGGCTTCGGGGTGCCGTAGAGGTTCCCGTGAAATTCCGCCCACTCCAGAAAAACTCCACGAGCGATGGCATCTTCAAACTCCGCCCGAGACACGAAGTGATACTCCTTGCCCGTTTCGATGGGACGGGGAGTACGAGTGGTCCACGAACGCGACAACCACAGTGACGCATCGCGCTCAATGAGCTGCTTCGCCACCGTCCCCTTACCGACCCCACCGGGACCGATCAAGACGAAAGTAAAAGCGTCAGCGGGCAAGAGCCTTGAGGAGCTCGCTGCGCTGACGTGCGCCCAGCCCGCGGATTCGACGAGTCGCGGCAATTTGCGCGTGGCGCATGATTCGCGAGGCCTTCACTTCCCCAATCGCGGGGATAGCGGCAATGAGATCCGACGCACGCATCTGCGCCACACAGTCCTCAGTGTCGGCAATGGCAAAGACTTCCGCCAAGGTCAGGTCACCCGACTTCAGCGCACGCTTGATGTCCGCACGGCGACGTCGGTTGGCGACGGCCAGCTGGGATGCAGCTTGACGCTGCTCGGATGACAACTGCGGAGGAGTCGGAGTCACGCGCCAGAGGTTAGCCACTCTCACCGGCCCCCTTTACAGCAGGGCAGCCACCAGGTCATCACGCCAGCGTCGCGCGGCGTCGGTCACCGCCCGTCGCTCGGGGCCCGCATCGCTAATGGCACGTCCGACGTTCACGACGACCGACCCCGTCGGTACGCCCACGAAGAGGCGAGCGACGTCACTGGGGGTGCCGCCTTGCGCACCCACCCCCGGGACCAGGAACGGAGCACCGAGACGTGAAAGGGGAAATTGTGGTGCGTGGCGAGTCGCTCCAATGACGGCGCCGAAGACGCCAGGCGTGGACTCATTCAAGCTGGCCAATTGCTCCAGCAAGGCGCTATCAACGCGTTGTCCATGGTCATCTCGAGCCGACTGAATGGCTTGCCCTTCGGGGTTGGAACTCGCGACCACCACGAACAGTCCGCGATCAAATGATTCGCACGCGTGGCGCAGGGATTCCATGGCCGTCACCCCGAGATACGGCGACACGGTCAATGCGTCACATGACAGCGGCGAGCGAGGCGAGAGCCAGGCCTGTGCGTAACCATCGTTGGTCGATCCGATATCACCGCGCTTGGCATCGGCGATGACGAGCAATCCAGCCGTCGAGGCTTCGGCAATCACGCGTTCGAGCGCGGCCAGTCCTGCCGACCCAAAACGCTCGAAGAAGGCGACCTGGGGCTTCACGATGCCGGTAACCGCCGAGGCCACCTCGACGAGAGTGAGTGCCACGTAGAGCAGTCCGTCGACGTTGTCGGGACGTTCCCAGCTAGCCAGAGTCGCGCTGGAGGGATCGATGCCGAGACAGAGAGGACTGCGGTCGAGGACCTGCTGGCGAAGCCGTTCGCTAAAGTTGCTCATCAGCGACCTCCTCGGTGCGAGAGATTGACGACGTCGGCCAGCGCGTCGAAGCCCTGGCGCGACATCCATTGATTCAGGCCCCGCGTGAGGCGCCAATAGATGCGGGGGTCCGCGAATCCGGCGGTACCCACCTCAACGGCCGAGGCACCCGCCATCAGCATGGCCACCACGTCGCGCACCGACGAGACTCCCCCGACGCCCACGATGGGCACATCCGGCAACGCCGCCCGTACCTCGTAGACGCAGCGCAAAGCAACGGGGAAAATGGGGAAACCGCTCACGCCGCCCCCGCCGTTACCCAAGGTGGGTCGACCGGTCGAGATATCGATGTCCATACCCAGCAGCGTGTTAGCAATCACCAGCGCATCGGCGCCGCCGTCCACCGCGGCCGTGGCAATCTCGACGAGGTCTGGCGTATTCGGGCTGAGTTTCACCCAGCGAGGTACCGATGCTGATGACGTGGCCTCCAGTAGCTCTCGAATGAGCGGTGCGGAATGGGCAAACATCCCGCGCCGACCTTCAAGATTGGGGCACGAAGCATTGATCTCAATAGCCGTGAGGGCGAGGCCCGCGAGGTCAGATAGCGCGTCACCAAATTCGCGGGCACTGCGACCCCACACACTGGCCACCACGGACGCGCCGCTATCGCGCAAACTCGGCCATTCACTCTCTCGCCACGCGGCGACGCCGGGGCCTGTGAGTCCCACCGAGTTGAGCATGGCATCACCGGCCGGAGAGACCCGGGGCGAGGGATTGCCGGCCCACGAGAAGCCGGCCAAGGACTTCGTGACGACGGCTCCCAAAGCTGACAAATCGCCGTAATCCGCCAGCTCCGTTCCGTATCCGGCAGTTCCAGCCGCCGTCATGATGGGAGAGCGCAACGACACGTCGCCCACACGAGCGCTGAGGCGCGGGTAACTCATCCGTGCAGCTCCTGCAGTGACGTCACTCGCCAGCCGTGTGTGCGCGTTTCGCGAATACCCGCGATTGCCGCGCGAGCTGCGGCCAAAGTGGTGAGACAAGGAACCGTGTGGCGAGAACTGGCCGCGCGAATCGCCATCCCGTCCGCGCGAGCGCCGGAGCCCGATGGAGTGTTTACGACAAGGTGCACGGCCCCGGAGGCGAGCAAGTCGACGGCCGACACGGCGCCATCGGCGACCTTCCCGACTTCAACGTCAACGGCTACTCCCGCGGCACGTAAGGCGGCGGACGTTCCTG
>Ga0007866_1000495_pt1 | contig 11551 bp, 10 predicted proteins | sample CryBogCBH18Jul07_FD_71223 | JGI IMG/M metagenome (GOLD analysis project Ga0007866, IMG submission 71223) | Freshwater microbial communities from Crystal Bog, Wisconsin, USA - CBH18Jul07 | ecosystem: Environmental > Aquatic > Freshwater > Lake | place: Crystal Bog, Wisconsin, USA | collected... | reverse complement strand
TCTAACACATCACGGTTATCGCCACTATACAAATATTTGTATTGTTTTACTATTTGATTTTGATTTACAGGTGCTTGTCCAAAACCAGGATTATCATTACCGTAAGTAACAAAAGGCATAACAACCCAACGAATAGTAGTTTGATAATAACCTGTGCCTTGATCAATATTGCCAAAATTAATTACTGGTGTAATTTTCCAAGTTTTAACTGGTTGGTTATCATGATTACTTGTAGTATTTTGCTTGGTCATATAATCACTAACACCAATAATACTACCAATAAAATCAGTAATGCGTGTGCCGCTAGCAGCACGAAATGCTTGGCTGTCAGTAGTTAATTTTAGCACGCCTAGTGATGCTTGTTTTCGCACATTTGCATCAGCAGCATCTTTGCCTTGTATTGCTATACTAGCATCTTTAAATGTAGTTGGGTCAATAATACTAGCATTAAGTATTTCTTGATCAAACTCAAACTCAAATCTGTTAGCCAATCGTTGCCCTACTTTTTGACCGTTGCTATCAACTTGTTTTACTTTTTCATCTTCGCTTGCATTAAGTGCTTCTGCTAAACCTGCTTTGACGATAGTATTATTGCCAGCAACACTATCTGTAACTGTGCTAGTAATTTGTTTTTCTTCATTAATTGTGCTGTAACTTTGTACTTCAGTAGTAGAAGCAAGTTGACCATTAAACAAATCTTTAATAGTGCTGCCTTTTACTTCTACGTGAAAAGGTAGTGTGTTGTATAAACCAATTAATCCGATTGCATTAGCAGGTATTGCTTGGCAACTATAAATTGCGCCGCTACTGTTTAATGTATACTTGATGTGAACAAAGGTAAAAGGTATGTATTTGGTTGTGCCTGGTATTGCTTCGCCTTGACCAGTTGCAACATTTGTGGCTGGTGATACAGGTTTTCCACTATCATCATAACCTAAAAACTCTATCTTCATTACAAAGAAACTGTTTGCCCAGTTAAAATTAGGTTCTGGGTTTAGTGCTTTAGCCATAATTTGTAACTGTGCCAAAAACTTAACTGTATAAGGTTCTATGATATCAAATTTTAATGTAATAACATCGGTGGCACGTGTTAAGCCACTGTTTGTGTTTACGATAGTTTTTAATTCTAAATTATCAATACTTAAATCTGTAGGAAAATATGTGCGGTCTTCATTAGCACCGCCGCCATCTGCTGCTACAAATATACCGCCTTGTTTAATAAGATATTCGTTGCCAGGATTTATACTATGTGAATAAATTTTATTGATTGTATCACGTGGCACGCCATAAATTGAAATACGATAAGTCCAGTTTGTATAATCATGCAGTTTATTTGTTTTAATAGCAGTGCTGCCGCCGCCGTTGCCATAACTACCGTTGTTTATATAAGGTCCGCCTACACCATCGCTTTTAGGTGCACCGCCTTGTGTAATTACAGTAGCACCATTATTAGAACCGCCGCCATATATGCCATTATTTACATAAGGTCCGCTAGTGCCATCACTACTAGTGCCGCCTGTTACAGTTTGGTCCGTTGCTGGCGCAGTTGCAGTAGTTTTGCCGTTGCCGCTGCCACTAGAACCATTATCTTCATCTGTAGTAGGTTGTTTTGTGTTGCTAGTAACGGCTACTGCATCAGTAAGAACTGCGCCACCGTTGCTGCTACTTGCACTGCTTGAAGTTCCACTGCCACTGCTGCCAGCAGTATTCGTGCCATCATCCGCAGTAATTTTTTGTTGTGTTTGTACTGCTAGTGCAGCCGCCGCAGTTTGCTCGGCTAACTGTTGATCTGTAATAGCCACCTGTGCCGCAACAGTAGCAGATTGTGGATCAATTTGTAATCCTTGTTTTGTATTTGCGTTATCGCTTGCGGCTATTGTGCCACTACTGCTTGTAGGAGCAGTAGACGCAGGCGTTGTATTATCTGCTTCTGCTTGTAGCGCAGCCACACGTGCTCGTGCTGCTTGTAGCGCAGTTTGTGCAGCAACTAGTTCAGCCGCACTGCTTTGCGTAGCAGTTTGTTGTGATATTTGTAGTGCGCTTTGTGCAGCATCTTGTGCAGCAGCAATTTGTGCTGCATTATCACTTGATACTACTGTGCCGCTATTAGTCAATAGTGGTGTGCCATTCCAAGTGTTATTGCGTATAGGTGTTATAGCACCACTATTGCCATCACCTACAATAAAAAACTCTGGTAAAGTAGTTACAGGATTGCCATTAATATCAGTTAGTGGTTGACCATAGGTTTGTGATACACCAAAACTTCCTATATCAAGTGCTGGATAAGCACCGCTGTTTAATATAGCAGTCTTGGCATTTAGAACATCATCACTACTAATAACGCCGCTGCCGCTTGCTACAAATTGATTAATTTTATTTTTGAATTGTAAATTTGCTGCATCTAATTGTTGTTGTGGCGTTAAACCAGTTGGACTTAATGTATTGTTTGGCATTTAGATACCCAACGCATTTTGCAGTGTAGCCTTAGTTGGCAAATATATTTGAGTATTAGCAGTAAAATCCCATAGTGGATCAATTAACGTATTAGGATTGCGTTGCGCAAATACCCACCAAAGCGTAGGATTGCCATATAAATCATATGCTAACAAATCAGGACGATACTCATGTTGCGGCGGTATCGTAAACAATATATCGCTTTGCAGTTTAGGTATTGACCTATCAATACGCAAATCTAAAAATTGACCGTTACCAAAACTAGGAGTGCTATAGTATGCGCTAGCAGAACTATATGTAGTTGTGTTAAACGCCATTAAATCCATCCCCCAGTTTTATCGTTGCCGCCAACAAGTGCGCCTTTAGCAAAACCAACCAAGCCAAATTGCTTACTAATCTTATTGCGACTGTATGTTGGAACCATACTTAAAGATACTTGTAGTGAAGTAGGAACTTTTTGACGCTGACCTTTTACTGTGCAACTAATATAATCTACTTCGTTTGGTAGTGTAAAATCAAAATTAGTTAATACTACAGGCACATGATTAAATGTATATGGTCCATAACCATCTAGGAATAACACAGGCGGTGGCGTGCCAGCAAGTTGATCAATACCATAAAACATTTTGGTTGCGCTGCTAAAAAAGTGCATCATAGCAATAACATATTCTGCTTCTGCTGGATAATTTGCTGTAAACTGCGCTGTAATATTAATTGTTTCTACTTTACTGTATTGATAAGCAGGCGTAGTATAATTTGTATGCACCAAGTTCATCATATCATAACTGGCTTGATGATTAACTTGTATTTGTGGTGTATAAGGAAATAACACACCGTTAAGTTCTTCAAGTGGTTTTAACACAGCGTTGTTATTGCCTATAAGTTGTCCTGTTTGATCATATATGATAACACGACTTTCACTATCATCTTGAAAAGCAGTATGGCTATCGCTATTGCTCGCTTGCAGTTGATCTTGACTAGTGCCGCCTATAGCAACACCAGTTCCACGCAGTCGCCCACCAGTAGGATCAGTAGATGGTCCGTTAGTTAAACCATATACTAAACCTTGTAGTGAGCTATTAATTGCTGTTTTGACTAAACTTGTTTTTAATGTTTGTAGTCCACCGCTTGTAGGATTATTGACGCTATAGTTAATATAACTTTGTGCAGGCAATCTGTATCCAGTTGTGCCTGGTATAGTATAACTTGTTTGCGGTAAACCTGCGTTGTTTACAACAATACCATTTCCACCATTAATAACCGCATCACTAGTAGGATTGCTAGTTCTTGTAGTTTGATTACTCTGTGGTGTGCGACTATAAAATTTTTGCGGAGAAAAATTAAATAAACTCATACTTGCTCCAATAAAAATATTTATTTCTTCAAAATAACCATATATAATAGATTACATGATAGCACCCAAAAGAAACCAATACTTAACAAACAAAGACTTGCTGCGTGAAATAGCAGCCAGCAAAAATACATATTGTTCATATTTGGCACCAGAAGATGCAAAATATGATTTAATATTGCCAAGCGTCAGCAAAATAAATCAAAAAACTATTGCTGAAGCAAAACGTGCTCGTGCAGATAGGTTAGCCAAACTAAGTTATGAAGCCACAGTAGCACAAGGAATAAAAACAAAACAAGACCAACATGCTATAGATTGGCACACGATTGCCAAAACTGATATAGTATTTCGTGTAATTACATGGGATCATATACCACTAGCACCAGGTCGCAAGAAAAGCATTAAGACAACAGCAGATAGTCATGTCAAGGTAAACTTTCCACCATTTCAGCATTTTAAGTTTAATGAAGCCGATGAACTTATTTGCTGTGGCAAGTCACACTGGGAAGGCGGATTAGAAAATGGTTGGTTTAATCGTGACCATGGCAAGATCACAAGTAATCTAGCACGTATGTTCATTAAACTGTGCGAACGTTATGGCAGTAAAGGCAACTGGCGTGGTTATACATATAATGATGAGATGCGCAGCCAAGCACTGCTACAACTATCACAGGTAGGGTTACAATTTGACGAAAGCAAATCTAATAATCCTTTTGCTTATTACACTGCTACTATCACCAATAGTTTTACTAGAATTCTTAACGTTGAAAAGCGCAACCAACACCTTCGTGACGACATTCTCGAAGCAAATGGATTGAATCCTAGTTATACACGCCAAACCGATAATTCATTTAGAGGCGGTAGCGGCGGTGATTTTGGTTTTAATGATTAATATTGACAATTATTAGATAAACTGTTAAGTTGATTACATGTCAAACCTGTTCAAAAAAGCCGCGGTTTTTACCGATTTACACCTTGGATACAAGCAAAATAGCCAATTGTTCTTAAACGATTGTGATCGTTATATGGATTGGTTCTTGAATCTTGTCAAGACCGAAGAATGTGACACGGTGCTATTTCTTGGAGATTTTCATGATACACGTAATAGTCTTAATATTAACACTATGGATCATAGTTTACGTATTTTAGAGCGACTTAACAATATTGGATTACGTGTGCTTTTTATACCTGGTAACCATGATTTATACCATAAAGACCGCAGAACTGTAACAAGTATTCGTTATATTGAAAAGTTTAAGAATATTGAACTTGTTATGGATCAACATACCGAAGGCGATGTAACCTTTGTGCCATGGTTGATTGGTGAAGAACATAAAGATATGCGTAAGATTAAGTCACGATATGTGATGGGTCACTTTGAACTACCACAGTTTATGATGAATGCTATGGTAGAAATGCCAGATCATGGTGGACTAAAAAGCGAGGATTTTGGTAATGTTGGAACGGTTTTTACGGGTCATTTTCATAAACGGCAGCAACGCGGAAATGTACACTACATTGGTAATGCTTTTCCTCATAATTATGCTGATGCTTGGGACGATGCTCGTGGGGCGATGATACTAGAATGGGGTATTGAACCAGTTTATCATGATTGGACGGATGGTCCGCGCTATCGTTTGCTTACACTTTCACAACTTCTTGATGAACCGCATATTCATTTGAATGACAAAACATATGCACGTGTGAATATTGATATTAACATTTCTTATGAAGAAGCCACATTTATCAAAGAAGAAATGGCAAAAACATATAATGTGCGTGAATTAAGCCTTATTCAACAGCGTGGCGAAGTGCTGCGTGAAGATACACTAGGCGAAGTCAAGTTTGAATCTGTCGATCAGATTGTAATGAGTCAGATACAAACACTAGACACAACGCACTATGATACGCATCTGCTGCTACAGATATATAACAATCTATAAACATGTTAGAACAGTTAAAACTTAACTTACCCGAATGTGAATATATTGATTTACGGACACACAATATATATTTGGGTGATTTTTATAGTGATTGTGTAAAATATTACAAAAAACATAGTCATATTACGCAAACTGTTAATATAAAGACACATAATCCAAAATTATCACCAGAAGCGCAAGTTAGTAACATCTATACTGGTTACACATATGATTGTGATAGCAGAGATGCAATTAGTAAAATATTTGAAATAGACAAGCAACCTAATCAAGTTGGCGAAATACCTGGCGAAGCAGATTATGTTTATTACAATAACGATATACTTGAAGACTATCCAGTAATTGCTAGCACAATCACAAGCATAGAAACTGCTACAAACTTAAAATTTGGACGCATTAAATTGCGTTGCGTTGGACCACAGCATGTAGAAACTATACACACAGATTATGGTGATGTGCGATTTCATTTGCCTATTGTTACAAATGATGATGTGTTTTTTGTTAGTGGCAATACTACATTTCATATGCGCGATACACAAAAACTTTATATGCTTGATACAAATACGCCGCATACTATTGTAAATGCTAGTGGTTCACTATACCGATTACATTTGATTTGCACACCACAGTGTGATTATACATTTACTAATGATAAAATTATGAGTGCTACTGCGCAGTATATCAGTTATGCAGCCGAAGCATTATCTAATCTAACGCCACATGATGCGCTGCTTAACAAAAATGTTTATAATCGTGCGCGTGCTACGCTATTAAAATTAAAAAAATCTTGAATATACTATCAACTTATGGTAACTTAAAACATGCTTAAATTAAAAAGTCTTACAGCAAAAAACTTTATGAGCGTGGGTAATGCAACCCAGGCTGTGCATTTTGACCGTAGTGACCTAACTCTTGTTCTCGGAGAAAACTTAGATTTAGGAGGTGATGATAGCGGTGCGCGTAATGGAACAGGTAAGACAACCATTATAAATGCGCTGAGTTATGGTCTCTACGGTCAAGCCCTTACTAATATTAAAAAAGATAATCTTATAAACAAAACAAATGCCAAGAATATGGTAGTTACTATTGATTTTGAAGTTAATGGTCGTGCATACCGTATTGAACGTGGTCGTAAGCCTACATTTACAAAATTGTATATAGATGGCGAAGAACAGGTTGGTTATGTAGATGATAGTCAAGGCGATAGTCGTGAAACACAAGGTGATATTGAGCGACTGTTAGGCATGTCACATGATATGTTTAAGCATGTTGTAGCATTAAACACATATACAGAGCCGTTTTTAAGCATGCGAGCCAACGATCAGCGACAAATTATTGAACAGTTGCTTGGCGTTACAATACTAAGCGAAAAAGCAGAACAACTTAAAAGTCAGATTAAAAATACAAAAGACGCAATTAATGAAGAAAAAATACGCATTAAAGCACAACAAGATGCTAATGTTCGTATTGCAGAACAAATTGACAACTTAAAGAAACGTCAAAAACTGTGGCAATCAAAGCATGATGAAGACTGCAATAAAATTGAGCGCAATTTAATATCACTAAGTGAAATTGATATTGATGCTGAAATTGCAAATCATCGTTTGCTTGAGCAAGTTAATGCTAACAAAAAACTATTTGACCAGTTAAAAAGTATTGAAACTCGTCAAAAAATGTGGGATAAGAAACAATTAGATGATTGTGATGCAATTAAATTACAAATTGCTGAATTATCAAAGATTGATATTGATGCTGAAATTGCTAATCATCGTGATATTGCAGATTATGATGCCAAAGTAAAACGTCGTGATGAAGCAAAACGTTGGATTGCATCTATTAATGCTGCTAATCTAAAAGAAGAAAAAACACAAGCCAAGTTAAAAAGTGAGATTGAAGACCTTAAAAACCACAAGTGTTATGCTTGTGGCAGCGAACTGCATGATGATAATCAAGCAGATATTTTAGCAACAAAACAAAATATGTTGCGTGAAAGTGCGCTACAATTATTAGCAAATGAAAGCCAAAAAAGTGACCATCTTGACACTATTGAGCAAATTGGTGAATTAATAACACCGCCAAAACCATACTATAAAACACTTGAAGAAGCACTTAATCACCGCAATACTCTTGAGAATATGAATGCTACTCTTGAAAGCCGTATGCTTGAAACTAGTCCATTTAGCGAACAGATTATTGAACTTGCTACTGAATTAGGTGATAGAGAGTATATTGCCGAAACTCAAATTGGTGCTTTTCACTATGATACTATAGAAGATGCGCTAAATCACCGCAGCACACTAGAACAATTGGCTAATTCGCTACTTGCTAAGCAAGCAGAAGTTGATCCTTATAGTGACCAAATAGCTGATATGGAAATAAATGCTGTAATTGAAATTACATGGGACACAATCAATAACCTAACTCAATTACAAGAACACCAAGAGTTTTTATTGAAAATGCTTACTAGCAAAGATAGTTTTGTGCGCAAGAAGATTATTGATCAGAACCTTGCTTATCTTAATAGCCGCCTTGGTGCTTACTTGAGTGCTATTGGGTTGCCACATGAAGTCAAGTTCTTGAATGATTTATCTACAGAAATTACTGAATTAGGACGTGACCTTGACTTTGATAACTTATCTCGTGGCGAACGTAACCGTTTGATACTATCACTAAGTTGGGCTTTCCGTGATGTTTGGGAAAACCTTTATCAACACATCAATCTCCTGTTTATCGATGAACTTATTGATAGTGGTATGGATGCCAGTGGGGTTGAAAACTCACTGGCAATCCTAAAACGCATGAACCGTGAACGTGGTAAGAGTATTTTCTTGGTTAGCCATCGTGAAGAATTAAGTGGTCGTGTTAATAATATTTTAACCGTTACTAAGGAAAATGGTTTTACCAGTTATGGAAACGATATAACTACAGTATGACAAGTCGTAGCAAAAACAAAGGCAATAGTTGGGAACGTGATGTTGCCAAACACCTTACAAATCTATATGGTGAAACATTTATACGTGCGCCTGGCAGTGGTGCATATGTTGGCGGAACCAATACAAAACGTAAAGAATACTTACACGAAGGTCAAATTCGTTCGTTCAAAGGCGATATTATACCTGGTCAAAGTTTTCCAAAGTTTAATTGTGAATGTAAAAGTTATGCTGATTTTCCGTTTCATCAACTGTTTAGCGGCAGTTGTAAGCAATTAGATGTATGGTTAGATCAATTGCTTGATGCCAGCGATGACGGCGATTTTAATATATTAATTATGAAATTTAACCGTAAAGGCAAATTTGTTGCTGTAGAATTTGACCAATATTATGATTTGCCATTATTTGTCGAGTTCCACATGTTGTATCAATATCGTGATATTCGTTGGGCAATCATGGATTATGATAAGTTTTGGACATTAAATAAAGATTTTGTAGCACTTTGTTGCGCTAGTAACTAATTGCGAGGTAAAATGGTAAAAATAGATATCATTACTGATTCAAAGGTTCCACTTACAATAAAGATTAACACCAAACATGATTATGTTTTAGATGGTATTGAACCGCTTGTTTCGTCTGTAAATGGTTGGTTTTTATTGCAAATTAAGTGCGATAATAAAAATAGTTTTATGATTAACGATATTATGTTAAATGGCGAAAGCATAAGACATATGATTTATACAGGTTGGTTTATTAGTGATGCTAATGAATTTTTACCACCACCAATAACGCATTTTGAAAAACTAGATGGTTGGTGGAATATTGTGCTACACACAGATTTGTATACCGCATATGAAAATTATCTAAATCAAATAAATGAAAACGGCATAAATTGGGTTGACTTTTATGCTAATTATGCTACATATGTGGATTTTGGCACCAAACTGCAATATACACATTATCCACCGTCACTTATTAAATTCTTTGAAACACAGCAAGGCATTAATTGGTTCAAACTAGATAAGATAACTGAACTGCCGCACTTTCCATTAGATTGCTTAACTCCAGATGTTAATTTTTTTGAAAAAATAAAGAAAATACCAATTGATTTAAACAGCAGTTCAATTGAAATTAGCAACGATCTTACTACAGACAATACAAAAATACATGGCAACTGGTATCGTAAAAAATGGTTAGAAGGCGAGACTATACCACAATTTATACATGATTGGTTACGTTATATAGGTATAACAAAGTATAAAACAGTAAATGTGCTGCGTCTTGGACCAGGTGGTTATATACGCATGCATCGTGATTATCATGATGGACCACATATACATTATACTTTTGGTAGTGGTAATGGGCTACTTAAACTTTCACGTGGCGGTATAATGGCACGTGGATTAAATTTTATCGGCAGCGGTGTGCTAGCGCATGCAGCAGTAAATGACAGTGACAACGATAGATATGCTATGACTATTGAATTGCACGATGATTGTGAAGATTGGTTGCGTCAGCATATGGTAACTGGCATATATATAAATTGATCGCATCTGCTGTGTGTGATAAAATAATTCATGGATTTTTCACAACTTTCTTTGCTGCAACAACATATGGGCTATTGGTTGCTAGACGATACCCATGTATTTTACAACAAATTAGAGTGCATATTTGCAGCACAGCAACGTAACAGCAGCAATATTAGATTTTATTATCATGATCATATCTATGGTCGTTATGATTGGGCATGCGAACCAGATATATCAATAATTGATCTATATGCTGCACGAGCACGTCAATTGCGGCAAAAGTATGATTATATTGTTTTGTTATATAGCGGTGGCAGCGATAGCAGTAATGCGCTTAAAACATTCTTAAACAACAATATACCACTAGACGAAGTTGCTTATTGGTATAGCAGCCATAATGAATCATCAAATACTAGTAATTTAGAAATCATACATGCTGGCAGCGATATGCTGCATAGGCTAATTGCTGCCAATATCACAGTATCTAAACTAGATATGATACCACAACTTACTAAAAATATAATTCCTGATCTAAATTGGTTTTGTGAAACTGAACCTTGTATTATACTTGAACAAGCAGTAAAACCTGGTTTAATCTATGAAAACTACAATTGGTTAAAGATTCGTGAAAGTGGTAAATCAGTTGCTGTAATTACAGGATTAGAGAAACCTAGAATTTATTATGAGAATGGCGTTTGGTATAGCGGATTTTTAGATGTTAGTAATCCTTATAACTTTGCCAAATACCACAATTATGATTGTGGCATAACACTAGAACCATTTTACATTAGTCCAGACAGTCCAATAGTAACTATTAAACAATCGCATCTGGTTAAAAAATATATTACAGCACACTATGATCCACAGTTTATTTCACAGAACTTTACAAATGACGCAAATTTTAATAGTAAATTATACTTTACATGTGTTCGACGTGCTTGTTATCCATATTGGAGCGACCAAACATACAGTTTAGGCAAAGATATGCCTTTATTAAAAGAAAAAAACCGTTGGATATGGGATAGCAATAGTGAATCAAGTAACACATATATGGCTACTCTAAAACAATTGCAGAACACAGTTGATACATATTTTCTTAATGGCGGTGACATTTATAATGGTTTAGTTGGTGCATGGAGTACGAGGTATTGCATAGGTGATTGAACTTACACTAGCATGTTTAGTCGGTTGTGGTTTAGGAACTGCTGCGGGCATACTGCCTGGTTTCAGCAGTTCAACAATCATGATTGCTACTATGCCGCTGCTACTACTGTTGCCACCCAATATGGTCATAGCATTTTATATTGGGCTTGTAACACTTACACAATACTTTGGTGGTGCTAGCAG
>Ga0007866_1000494_pt1 | contig 11561 bp, 10 predicted proteins | sample CryBogCBH18Jul07_FD_71223 | JGI IMG/M metagenome (GOLD analysis project Ga0007866, IMG submission 71223) | Freshwater microbial communities from Crystal Bog, Wisconsin, USA - CBH18Jul07 | ecosystem: Environmental > Aquatic > Freshwater > Lake | place: Crystal Bog, Wisconsin, USA | collected... | reverse complement strand
AAATATGGCACATATGCCGCACTCGTAAAAGCCCAAAAATTATTTAAATTTGAATTTACAATCAATGGAACGCAATTTATAATTTATAAACACTAATATTGGTTAGAAATCCTGGATATCTAACAAAAACTAGAAATGGTCATTGTGGGGTTCGAACCCACGACTTTCCCCTCGCGAAGCATACGTACAAGCGTATAAGAGGGATGATCTACCAACTGATCTAAATGACCATTCTCGCGAGCTTTGCTCGCGAGAAGGATACCTCCACTCGGAGCGAAGCTCCGATGGAGGACCGTAGTGGGGTTACCCCACTTATTTCACGGTGTAAATCTTTAAGTCGTCAATTTTTATGGATTTTCTGTAATGTACTTCCAAACAAATCCATACGCTGTTTGTGTTTGTAATTTTGTAAATAACACCCATTATATCTGTATACAGCCTCTGTTATCGGGAGTCAAATTTGTTATATATATTATTTATTCGCTAAACGAAAAAATAGTATATGTGCGGGAAGTGGGATTTGAACCCACGCGGATTTTCTCCATTCGAGCTTAAGTCGAACGCAATACCAGGCTATGCGATCCCCGCTTATTGGGAGTTTCCTCCCACTTGATACACGGTTGAAATCTTTAGACCGTCAATTTTGTTGGTCGCTTATCGGCGACGGCGTGTTGCTTTACGCCCCTTCCGCGTCTTACGCCCTTTGCGCGTCTTCGGGATCCTCACAGGAGCAAAAAATAAACGTCTATTACTATTTGCCTTCTTAACCACGGGTTTATTGAACGAAAGCGGTGCGGGCTTATCTCTCTCCTCTTGCGATCGTAGGAGCCACGGGCTGTGGCGTAATGCTGACATTTCTAACTATGTAACTTATTATAAATAGTTTACATAAGAGGACCTACCAGGATTCGGACCTGGGTTCCAAGAATCAGAATCTTGTGTACTAACCAACTATACGATAGATCCAAATAAATACAATCGGCGTTTCTTTAAACCGTTTCATCAAATTTCCAGACGAATACGGCGCATGTTTTAAAGGAGATACTGGGAATCGAACCCAGATTTTGGGATTCAAAGTCCCACATCTTAAACCGTTGGATGATATCTCCAAGGTTGCCAACACGTACTCCCTTTAGATTACTGTCGGCGGCGCAGTATCTTTGGCTCACCATATTTGCGCAATTCTGTAAGCATGACCACTACAGGCAGTTCATTCTTTGTTGCTAATCCTGCCCGTGCTGCCTCTTCATAACGCTCAATAAGCATTTGTTTATGAGCATTTGTAATATTAGAACTTGCTCTAATATAATTTATCACATTTTTACGAAATTGAGGGGTATTACTTTTCGGTAATTTATTCTTGCGAGTGCCGCCTTTTTTTTGCGTATTAGAAAACACCGCATCCCAAGCCGCCTTATGGCGAGGTCTATTGAATAAATTATATACATTCGATGCTGAAGACGCCCTCGATGTGCGAGAATTTGTATTATTTCCTACCGGAATATTAAATGTATTTGTGACTGGATATACATTTCCATAGTTCTCATTTCTATTAGCTTTGTTTGTTGCCTTTATCTTACGCGTTTTGAGTTTGTAATTTTGCCGAAAGAGCTTGCTCTTTTGTGCTGCCTCTGCGGGTGACATTGTACCGTGCGTTTGACGCATTGGTTGTAGAGGGGGGCGTCCTGGTAAAACAAATGTGCGTGGCTGATAAGGATTCATTCCGCCTGTTTGTCTCTTAATATATCCTACGATTTTTATAAGGATGTTCACACATTCATAGGGCTTGGTCTTGGATATCGGCGTCTTTCAGAGTTGTCAGATAGACACCGGTAAGTTTTGTATTTAATTTAAGTTATAGCGGTGCTGGCATTCCTTACAATAGGTTAAATGTATGTTAATGTAATTCGTAAATTCTCTCAGGTTTTGGGAAACCATTAAACTCCGAAGCGGTCACGGTGGTATATGCGCCCATATTCGGAACTTTTAGAATATCGCCTACCTCCACATCAACCAGCGGGATGTTCTCGCCTAGGCAATCGCCTGAATCACAGGTGCGACCAAAGATAATTGTCGGTCTGGGGGTTTCTACCTGCTTTTTCGGTCTCAGGCGTTCTAGGACGGGTGTCTGGTGGTCAAACGGAATATTGGAGAAACTACCGTAAACCGACTCGTCAATCGTAATGCGCCATGCTGGGTCCTGGTCAGTTGCGGGGGCGGGAAATACTGGCTTCTTACCAATCACCGTCGTGTACAAGGTATGCGTAGGGGCGGCAAGAAAGCGTCCAGGCTCTGCTATAAATTGGATTTTTGGGTCATTAAAATGTATCAATTGAGCGTGACGAATAGTAGCTGCCACCGTCTTGAACGATTCCGCATCAGCCAGAAAACCGCCCCCAATATCAATTGTCGTTGTATCAAATCCGTGCTGTTTAGCAATGTCTGACGCCTTCTTACATTGAGCAATAGCGTTAGCATACTGCTCTGGATTCTGGCACTCGCTTCCAACGTGGAAACTGAAGCCTGAAAGATTAAGTTTAAGTGCGCGTGCTGTATCGTAAATCTTCGGTAGCCATGAGAGCGGGGCACCAAATTTCTTACCAAAGGGCTGCTTAGAACCCTTATCTTCAACCAACAGGCGGATCAAAATGTCACCGGTCCATCCTATCATCTTCTCCGTCTCTTCAACTGAATCTACCACAGAAAGGGGAATACCCTGCGTATTCGCCACTTTAATATCCTCTGTTTTCTTACAGGGTTGGGCATAGATAATGCGACTGGGGGTCACGAGGGGCAGGGCTTCACATATTTCTCTGCGGCTTGCGCAGTCAAATCCTATTGTAGGGTGAAGCTCCGTCATCCAGCGCATCATCGTTGCGTCGTTATTACATTTCACTGCGTAGTGGGGAGTGATTGTAGGTAGGCAACGCTGCCATAGGTCTAGTTGATGCTTTAGAGCCGAACGGGAGATAGTGAAATAGGATAAGGCCAGTGTGATTGATAGTTAAGCGAAATAAATTAGTTTTAAATGGGAGTCCGGATGGTTTCCGTGGATTCAATTTTCATTGAAAAATTTTTATTGGTTTTTTTGTGAATTTTTGTGGATTTTTGTGGGTTTGTGGGGTTTTGTGGGGGTTTGTGGGATATGTTTGGTATTTACTCAGTGCTAGCAGCCGCCGCCTGCGGGTTCTTCACGTGTATCTGCCACATCCCTGCGATAGGCGTGCGGCACGCTGGGCACGGCGCATTCTCAGAGCCTGTCAGTTTGGTCCACTTAGAAATGGCAGCAGCATCATAAATATGCCCACAGTTCATGCTGACATTAATCACCTTACACTCAGAGAGGCGCTCCATTGTGATAGGACACTCAGTACCCTTATTCATCTCGGCTCGTGCGTGGTTCACATAGACGTGGTAGGGCCAAGGGCAGCCATCCGTGCCCTCGCGTACCTCAATCCTTGTCGCCAGCTCGTCCGCAGGCGTCGGCTCTACTGCGCGCCCGTCCGCCGTTGGCGCCTTGACCCACATACCACGGATGACAGGTACAGTAGGGTCACGCTTCATCTTGAGCTCTCTGCGCAACCGAGAGTACTCTAATGCGGCAGTGCGCGCAGCCATGGCAGCCTCTTGTACCTCTGCTACAAGGTCCTCGTGCGTGGGCTCTGCGGGCGGTACATAGCCTGCCGCTCCATCAAAGCTGGCGGAGTAGTCATCGTCCATCGCCGCCTCTGCTTCCACGACAGCACCTACCAGGTCTGCCGCCAACTCATGAACAGCGTGGTAATAAATCTCCTCAATCGCATTGCGGCGCAGAGTGTGAATATTTGTCGGCGATAAAGACGCGTACGGAATGGCACGAATCTCCGCATGGTTCATCATGCTGTACGGATCCGGCAAGGACCGCAGCCACCGAATATAGTCAGGAATAGGCTCTGTTTGGCGCATCAGCGTGCCTGCGGCGTAGTGGATGTTCTGATAATGGTACTTGAATGACTCACCCTGGAGTTTGTGGGTAAGATTCGCCGTGTTCAATCCCTCATACCGAGGCATCCAGTTCGTGCTCTCAAAGGCGAATATCGGTATCCAACTAATGACCCAGTTGGAATTTATCTCCACACGGAAGGGTAGCACGACAAAGCGTTCATTTGATGGGCTAAATGGGATGCCATGGTAATTTGCACGCAGCGGCGAGTGAATCTTTATCTGGCGGACCGTCTTATCAGGCGGATGGTCATCGCCGACAATCTCGCCCTGATAAGAGCGTATTGTGGCAGTGTAGAAGCTGTCGTCAGCGGACGGCGTAGATTCAAAGATCATGATAGACTCCATCAACTCCGTGCGGAGCGAAGGATGGTAAGGACCACGGAAGACAGCGAAGCGGGAAGGAAAGGAGGTATAATGGTACATGTCTGAGAAGGGAGGATTAGGGATTGAGGGCGATAATTGATTTTATTTGCCTGCTGAGTTTCAATTTTTTCATAGGCTCAATTTTTGTAGACTAGAATTGATATTTCCACACAAATCCATATGCAGTTTTATTCTTACCAGATAGGACAAGATTTATTGAATGACCTCGTGATTTACCTAGAGCACGACCTGCTTCCGATATACTTGTATATGTTGCTACTAAAGTTCCATCGGTAGTATATTGTGATACTGATTTTCCTAGTGCCTTTGCCATAGATTCTCTAAGTTTTTTAATATTCTCATCGGTATAGTAATTTTTCAAACTATTGCTTATCTTCTTCTTTATATCTTCACTTGGCAATGATTTATGTGGATTGCCACCAACTCTACCATCTTTAACAGCTTGTTTAAATTTTTCAGATACTTTCATAGCATTTGATTGTTTAATTCTATTTTCAGGATTTTTATAATAATCTTTTATACGCTGTGAATTTGCTAATCTTTGAGCAGATGTCTCTAAACGTTTTCGTGAAGCCTCTCGTATTTTTTCAATAATTTCAGCAGTGTGTTTCTTACCTTTGAATCCTGCTCCACCAGATCCACCTTCTAAGACATTATAACCGTTTGGAACCTTAGCCCTTATTCAGGCTGTTCAATTTTATTATATATAATAACCTTGGTTTAGTTCGGATTCCGAAGTAAAAAAAGGCGTGCGAGAAGTGGGATTTGAACCCACGCGGATTTTCTCCATTCGTTCTTGAGACGAACGCAATACCAAGCTATGCGATCCTCGCGTAAGTGAAGCATTTCGCCCCAATAGATAACAATGGCGACGACTTTAGACCTTTTATGGTAAAAATTGACCGACTAAAAAAATTGAAGTAAAATCTGGCATTTCTAACAATCGTTGAGTCCGTACTACAGCCTTCCTTCTTCTTTCTTCCTTCTTCCAAATGTATACCTCCTTCTCCCCCTCCGTCTCCCCTTCCATTCCCCTTCCTACTATCGGCGTCAAGGGCTCCGATGTATTTGCCAGCAGCGGCGACCCACGCCTAGACCTCTCGGTCAAATGCGTCCGTGGTGCGAACACCACCTCACTGTCATCTGCGTTGGACAGTGTGCTCGCTCTCAAAACGCAGGAGGCGCTAGAAGACGCCTTTGTCATCGCCTTCCACAGCCGCAACATTCGTGGTGGCAAGGGTGAGCGCGATATCTTCCAGACGCTCTACAGCCGTCTGTGTGAGACGAATCCGATAGTCGCCAAGGCACTACTGGAGCTCATTCCTACTTACGGCTGCTGGAACGACCTAGTGGTCCTCGCTGAGAACACCCAGCCAGAGGTCTCTAAGGCGATTGTGGAGTTCTACGCCACAACGCTCTACCAGGAGTCCAAGTTGGAGAAGCCCAAGACGCTCGCTGCCAAGTGGGCACCCCGTGAGGGAAGCAAGCATAGCGAGATAGCGAAGCGTCTCGCAAATGTGCTCTTTCCACGGCAGTTGGTTGAAAAGCATAGCGGGCAGATGTCACACTACCGCCGGCTAACTGCTGATCTCAACGCCAAACTTAATACGGTAGAGGTACTGATGTGTACCGACCGATGGGATGAGATTGTACCAGCAAGCGTGCCTGGTCGTGCTGGCAAGCTCTACTCCAAGGCGTTCCTCAATATGCCATCTACGTACAAGAATAGGAAGGGGTTACCCAACGGCGAGTACCGCTACCCTGACAATGAGAAGCGTATGGAGTGCCGCTACAAATTCCAGCAGCACTTCGCCAAGGCAGCAAAGGGTGAAGCGAAGGTTCACGGTGCTGATACGCTCTTCCCTCACGAGGTGGTCATGAGAGCTGCTGAGGAGTCCAGCCTATCTTCCGCCGAAAAGGACCAGCTCAACGCGATCTGGCGTTCGATGGTAGAGAAGGTAAAGAGTAACGGCGGTCTCGGTCGTTCCATCTTCATGAGCGACTTCAGTGGCTCAATGTCAGGCACGCCCTATTGGGTCTCCATGGCACTCGGCATCCTCGGCTCTCAGGTCTGCTCTGACGAGTTCAAGGACCGACTGATGACCTTTGACTCCAATCCTACCTGGCACCACTTTGAAGCCGGCTCGGACCTGTTTGAGCGGATTCAGACCATTGAGAAAAGTGGATGCGGTCAGGGTCTGAGTACCGACTTCCAGAAGGCAATGGACCTTATTCTTGAGACACTCAAAAATAAGCGTGTGCGCCCTGGGCAAGAGCCCGAAAATCTCATCGTCCTCACGGATATGGGGTGGGACCAGGCGTGTTCCTCTTCGGAGACCAGCAGCTATACCGGCAACTCTTACCGACATGTAGTTAAGACAGCTGGGTGGCAGACGCACATCCAGATGATTCAGGAAGCGTTTCGGCGTGCTGGTGAGGATATGTGGGGACCTGGACAGGGATTCACTGTACCCCGCATCGTCATCTGGAACCTGCGAGCCGACCCGCAGACCGACTTCCACGCGACCGCGGACACGCCTGGCGTGATTATGCTCTCTGGCTGGTCCCCCACGCAGTTTGAGATTCTCATGAAGGAGGGTCCGCGTCAGATGACAGCGTACGAGATGCTACGGCTGGAGCTAGATGACCCTAAGTACCTGCCGGTACGCGAGCGGATCCGTTTAGTCATTGGTACTGCGTAAAAATCAACACAAAAAAAAGAATACAAAATATAAAACACAAAAAAAAGAACAAAAATTTTTCCTCTATTGTAGGAAAAAATTGATAGGGACAAAATCGGATTTGCCAATTCTCAGCCGCGGCGGTGCGGCTCTAAGGATTCATACAGCGATCAAATTATTACACGTCGAGGAATCCTGAAGAACAAGGGGCTCATACAGCAATCAACTATTTGTATAATCGGTCGGACGCGACCAACGAGCCCCGTTAAAGTTTTGTCTCGGCAAAGTGGAGACAAAACGAAGCGGTTTAAGAAATTATATAGAAGCCTGATCACCTTACATATATAATCTATTAATTCCGCACCGGTTCCTGTCTAGGAACCGCACAGCAAGTCTTGTTGAATAATGACACTTCTCTTGGGAACCATAACCAAGAGAAGAAACGGTCCCTGACTATACAAAGGAACCGCACAGCATTCATCATTATGAACATATTGCAACTGGAGCAAACCAGTCTAAAAAACCTGAACTAGGGTACCCTACAGCAATCTACTGTTTGGTATAACTATCAGTGGTACCCGTTTTTCAGTCCGTCGCCGCCGCTGTAGGAAAAAAATTGATAGTAACAAAATCCGAATGAGCAACTCGTGGTTAAATAGGAGTATTAAATGGCGGACGTGCCATGTTAGTCGGATTCCGACGGTTGGGCATGACGGATATATGCGGTAAGTAGTAGTTGAGGGGCATATATCAATACCATTAATTCTGAAAAACTGCCGCTATAGCTCAGTGGAAGAGCGTCGCCCTTCTAAGGCGAATGTCCTGGGTTCGACCCCCAGTAGCGGTAAAACAATTTTTCAATGTAGTTACAGTTTAAAAATAAATGTATTTATCCAATTAGGTGACACAGCCTTCAATGTCCTACGTTGGAGCCGGTTTTATCATTCTCTCACCCGAATGTACTCATACGCTTCTTGTGAAGGATTCCCGTTCAAAGAAATGGGGCTTCCCTAAAGGTCATAAAGAAGATGATGATAAAAACGATGATCTCGTGACGGCGACCCGTGAATGTAATGAAGAAACGGGTTTGGTCGCCTCTGATTATAAGGTTTACAGTGAAGTCTTTCGTGTCAGCAAGGGCTCTCAATCATATTTATTCCGATACGCTACACTAAAAACCGATATGAATAAAGTCAAATCATATCCCCCTCCACCAAATGAAATCTGTGAATGCCGATGGGTGCCTATTGTTGACCTCATTGATGCTAACCAAATTTACGATGGCAATAAATATCTACGTAATTGGATTTCCGATTTGAAAAACGATGTAAGCAAAAAATCGGTTCATATTTTTAAGAAATTATGTGCGAGCCGACCAACGCACGAATCCATGTGTTCTAGTAATATCATAGCTAGTGCCTAATTTTTCTTTCGCAATTTTATGCGCAATACGTTCACTCGGTGTCAAACTCTCCATAAATGCCGCAACATTCGGATTTATAGAGGGAGCCTGGATTTCTAACAATGGCGTAGTAGATGTCGTATCGGGCTTTGCGGGAGCGGCGACAGGCTTATGAAAGAATACTTGAATAGACGATTGTCCAGGGGTAATCGTAACTTTTTTGGGCGGCATATTGCTGACTAAAAGGCTCTTAGGTGGGTGCCGGTTTCATTTTTTGTGCGGAGATGTTAGAAGAATGCCGACTGTTGAGGCGATCGTGGCGGCGGCGAAGAAGGGTCCCCCCTTAGCGGCGTTTTCGCGCGGTACTCGGGTGAAGGGCGGCGGAAAAATGTCACTGCTTAGACGGTATGAATATGTTTTGGAGGAAAATCCGGGCGAAGGGTTCGCGGAGGGCTTCAAGCCGGCGCTGACGCCGGCGGAGATGCTCTTTATGGGGGTATTTGAGGGACGGTATCTCAACGACTGTACCGACGAGTTCCCGCGCGAGTGGTTTTTGTACGCAGCGGCGGCGGGTCGGTTGTCGCCCGTGGCGGACGTGTCGGTCAATTACTTTAAGGTGGGCTCTCGCCAACCGTTGTCGGTATGGAAAGAGAAAGGCTGGGCGCCGGCGAGGGGTCGGCACGTGACTGCTGTAGAGGGACGGGCGATTTTGGCGGACTCGGCACAGAATCCTGACGAGCGCGGGTGGTTCCAGTGGTACTGCCGCTACTGGCTTGGTCGCAGGTTGCCGGCGCTTGATAAGGTTCAGATTGGTCGCTGGCGCTCGTTTGCGCGCCACGCCGGCTCGGTGAAAGCCCACTGCTCGCCTGGGGAGATTGGGTGCTCAGTGCGGGAACGCCAGGCGTTACTCCAATGGGCATATAATCCGTTTATTTAGATTAGTTCTGGCTGTACGACTTAATCTTATTAATATTTGTCTCAACGCCTCCTAGTAGCCATTCTGGTAGGAGATTTGGGTGATTTTTACGCAATTGGTCAATCAAGTTAGGAATATCGTTAAAGCAGGCATCGTAGAAGAGCAAGCCTCCACCGAACGATATAATAATCTTATCCTCAAAGTTAATGCCGAAATTATTATGGAATGTAAACCACTCTATGAAGAGAAAGAGCGCCGTCTTGAAGACGATTTCCGTTATTATGTAGATAATAGAGTTACGGGTCTGTCGTTTGGCGATAATGAGTATAAACTGAATCACCAACGCGATCTTCATTGTTAAGAAAAATATAGCATACGCCTTCATGTCTTCCTATTCGGGGAGCAGGTTTATTTCAGGTCAGAGACTGATATGAAATAAGGAGTACACCCAGCGGGAATCGGACCCGCGCCATGGCTTTGGAAGAGCCATATACTACCACTATACTATAGGTGTTTTGTGGGGCTTGGTTTTACCCACAATAGGAGAATCGTGTGAAGGCTTTAGACTGTTTTATCTCATACCAGATACTGATATGGAATAAAATACACCTAGCGGGAATCGAACCCGCGCCGCTGCTGTGAGAGAGCAATATACTACCACTGTACTATAGATGTTTGTGAGGTGGAGTTCCTCACGAAATAAGATTCGTGTGAAGTCTTTAAATCATTTGTGAGCGGTTGCGTTTAGCGGGTATAAAACTTGTACCCCACCACGGCACCTGCCGTACAGACCGCCGTACCCCACGCAATATCGGTGAGGGTCATATCTAACGTATAGTTTGAGAGTGTGGCGAAATTCGTCAAGTCATAAAACGCATAAAGAATGAAGCCAATGAGTGCGCCCTTGAGAGCCGCCTCTTTCGTACTTGTGGCATCCTTCACTGCGTAGAGAAAAATGGCGACGGGGATGAGGAGATATATAAGGGCGGCGGGGACAATACGGGGATTGAGCTCCGATTTCTGAATCTTATAGAACAGGTCTCTATGATAATTATAGTGTAAGGTGAGCCAACCGGCATCTAGGATACCTACTGCTAAGGCGGATCCTACAATCGCTTCTACTGCGTTCATCGCCTCTTATAAAGAGGCTTTGTTTTTATAGGACGTGCGATGGAGCTTGAAGGTCTAGGATGTTCACTTGTCGGTCGAGCACTCTATTGCTTTTGTAATGAACAAAACGGCTGGATTCCCTGGGAGTTCATATCCGGCTCGCCCTATGCGTGCCGTATTCTCATCTGTGGTGCCGGTGTAGATACACTAGAACTTGAGCATGACTGGACGTTCGTAGTTCGTCCTAGCGCAACGGGCAAGGAATGGTCGTGTCTCGCTACTATTATCAAGGGTATGAGTCAGGGTCTCGGTGTAAATGGGTCGGTGTTAATCGTCTTTGGCGTCGGTTCCCCCAAAGCACCACCTGGATTTCTAACATTTATGGATGGAGTGCTTGGCGAGGGGCGGATACTTTTTACCCGTGTATGGCTCGGCGAGAATATTGAAATCCCTACGATTCCGGATGCTATCTTCTTTCCTGTAGGAGTGCCGGCGCATACCATGTACGATATGATTCACCGGTTACCTGGGCGTAACGGGCACGAAGGATTTGTCATGTCTGGGGATTGGTCGCTTATTGTGAAGGCAACGGGCGAGCAAGGGCTTGGGTTGGTTGTAACCGATATTGGAGAGACTCGGTGGTCGCTCTTTTGGCATAAGATTGCCGATTCCGAATTAGAAACAGATAGTAGCCGTTTTCGTAAAGGTATACGTCTAATTCGTGTAGGAACGCATATTATGGAACGCTCGGGTATCGGTTTATAAGTGCTTCATCACGAAGTGGTGGAGTTCAATGACATTCATATGGAGCACATTGAGGTCGTGCTTGCGATTCGCATTCTGGTACTCGGAACGGACGTGCTCTAACGACTTGAGGAGATGGGCAAGCATCTTCTTGTACTCTACAACCTTGCTATTGTAGCCCTTCGCCTTCATGAGTACTATCCAGCCGAGCTTCTCAAAGGCATACTCGTGCCACTTGTTGAGTCCGTGCATTGTATTCGCATATTTCGGGACACGAGATGTGCGATTACGACGATTATTGCGTACAGCTCGTGCTGTATTTGATTTACGGTTATTACGG
>Ga0007866_1000481_pt1 | contig 11653 bp, 10 predicted proteins | sample CryBogCBH18Jul07_FD_71223 | JGI IMG/M metagenome (GOLD analysis project Ga0007866, IMG submission 71223) | Freshwater microbial communities from Crystal Bog, Wisconsin, USA - CBH18Jul07 | ecosystem: Environmental > Aquatic > Freshwater > Lake | place: Crystal Bog, Wisconsin, USA | collected... | reverse complement strand
GGCCTCTTGGAAAGCTTGGTTGATGACACTGATGAGCCGGGCGTCAGACATCTTGTACCCGTCCGGGACTTCAAGTCCGATACGACCGACGAGTCCGCCGAGCGTATTTTGATCGGTCAGGGCCAAGGCGCTGCGGCTGACAAACCGCGTGTTCTTGACGTAGGCGTCAAGGTTACGGGCGACAAGCTGCTGGGCCTCTTGCTTGAACACCTGAAGCTCTTTGCCGCTGGCGAAGTTCTGCTCGGGATCGGCGTTCTGGCCGAGCATGGACAGGGCGAACCCACGGATGATTTCCGAGGTGATCAGGTTGGGCAGCGTATCGCTGTCGTTAACCAGCGGGGAGTAGGTAAGCGGGGTCATCTCCTCGTAGTGAGCGTCCCGGATAACAAAGTTGTAATGGTCGATGGCCTGCTGGTAAGCCTGATTGACGAAACTGCGCAGACGGTCCTCGGGGCACTTGTAGGCCTCGAAGGTTTCCAGCCCGATGCGACCGACGAGCCCGCCGAACGTGCTTTGGTCGGTGAGCGCAAGCCCCTGATAGAGGGCCAGACGGGCTCCCTCGACGGCGGTAACGACGTCGCGTTCAACATATCCGAACGCTTTGGCCTCCAGCTCTTTAGCCATATCGAGTTGGTTGTTCTCCTCACGGTAGATGCAGAGGACCATCAGCTTTGTGGAGTCCAAGTCATCGAGAATGAGCTGCGACAAGGGGTCCCCCGATAGGGTACCTCCGGGCTGCCAAGTCAGCGGGTCCTCCTGAGAATCCTCACGGTGGGAAACAAAGTTGCGCTGGTTGATGAGTCGACGCTGCGCCTCATCCAGCTTGGCCGCAATCCGGGGGTCCCCCGGAAGAACGCCGTTGTCGACGTACGGGGCCAAAAAAGTTAAGGCGTCGTTATAGAAGGTTGCCATAGGAGGTTATGCGGATATTACTTCAAGTCAGCGTTAAGGTCACCCACGAAAAGGACTAAAGAAAGGCGCTCGAGAACGGTCTGCTTCATGCCTCTTGGGAGGGCGGCGAGGTGAACACATTGTTCTCCTTGTCGAAGTAGTCGCCAATCCCTGCATACTTGCCCCTCAAGGAGTGAGAGTAACTTGTTTGCACCCACGGTCCTTGACCGACGTGTTCTTCGAGGTAGGCAATGCCCACGGCCTCTTGTTCGACGCCCGATGAGTCCAGCATATTAGCATTGGACACAACGACGACATTGATGACGACCCCCTCGGGGTTTAGTTGCGCGAAATGAGCCATAGAATTTATGCGTAAAAGGTTCCTGATCCGTTGAAGACCACAATAGTATTTGACCCGCTTTGGTACGTGTTTGTCGAAGTCATTGCGGTTGACGAAACTGTTTGAGAGTTGTTCACTGTAAACGAAGTTCCGCTACCCCCGGTGATTATCGTCCCGGAAGTGACGCCCGCGCCGCTGATCTTCATACCAACCGCAAGCGTGCCCGTAATTGAAGAAGCGGTTAACGTAGTCCCCGATATTGACCCCGTAAAGGAGCCGCTGATCGTTCCGGAAAGCGTGTACCCTGTTGCGTAGCCCCCCCACGATTGAGGAATGTCTAAGTACCAGTTGTTATCATCGTATTTACCGATAACACAGGGTAGACCAATGACCCCCGGTCCCGTAAGATGCATTCCAATCCGCACGGTTCCAACTAGGCTATCGGTAATTTTAAAAGTACCGACGTTCACCCCCGTTGAAGTTCCATTGGCTATGTTCGTAATGCCTAGGTAACCTCCGTTAAATGTTGCTTGCGATGGTGTGTTTTGTGCCGAGAAATTGGGCGTGGGGACACTCACGATAACGACTCCGGAGCCTCCGTTTGCCCCCGCCTGTGACACAGTGTTAGTCCCGCCTAAAGAACAGGTTCCCCCGGCGCCGCCTCCAGTATTGGCAACGCCGTTTTGCGGAGACGTGGGTGCGCTACCTCCACCCCAGTTAACGAGACTCCCGTTTCCTCCGCCCCCGGCGCCTCCGAGTATGCTTGAATAATACGTTGGTACATTCGACCCGCACCCCCCGGCGCCCCCGCCACAGTACCAAGTAGCGGCCCCGGTAATCGAATTTAACGAGCCGCACCCCCCGAAACCAGACGCATAAGCAGCGATATTACTTACGCCCCTGACCCCAGTTCCGTATCCGTATAACGTAGCTGACCCGATAGACGCGGAAGTCGTGCTCGAGGCCCACCCAAGGTTATAGGTTCCGGTGCCCCCCGTCCCAGTGCCGTACCCGATGACTACCGTATACGCAGGGACCGCGGACCCTGAAATCACCATCCCTATTCCGATAGCCCCGAAAGAGACCGCCGTCACCGTCAACGTCGTTCCAGAAATACTTCCGGTAAAGGTAGCGATACCCGCCCCGCCCCCTCCGCTACCATTGGCCTGTATGGCGTTAGGGTAGCCACCCCCGGAGTTTCCCTGCAATGGGAAGAGCGCAACGGTGGGCTCCGCTGCGCTTTGGCTTATACCGCAACCTCCTCCGGACCCCCCAAGGGACCCATTTTGACCCGGAGTGCTGTACCCGCCCCCTATTGCGGGGATGGTGTCAAACCAAGAGATCCCCCCAACGCTTCCAGCACCCGCTGGACGGGCCTCTGAGGTTCCCCCGGCGCCTCCGGCACCGACGGTTACGGGATACGCCCTGCCGGGGACTAATGTGACCGAGGGGATGTAATTGTAAGCGCCAGCGCCTCCGCCTCCTACCCCACTGGTCGAGGTAGTTCCGCTATTTCCGCCAGAGCCCCCGCCCCCTCCGATGATAAGAACGGAGGCGGTATACCCTGACGCTCCAGATGGGCCAAAGAAGGGCATACGGTTAGGCGTAAAGAATTGAATAGGTCACCGAGCCTGACCCGAGGAGATAGACGGCCTGTGAAGGAATCACCGGAAACTCGTACCCCTGCCCTGCGGCCAGAACGAAACTCGAGGTTGTTGCCGCAGAACCTATCCCGACGTACAAACTCCCTGAGGATGCGGTATTCATGATCGCGAGCAGCTTCGTGGCGCTATTAGCCGCAAGGGCTACCGTGGACCCAGAAGACGTTGTTGCGGTGTTCGTCACTTGGCTAACCGAAGAAACCGGGGCTGGGAAAACGGCCAGCGGGTTACTTACGAACTTGTAGATCCCGCTTAGCCAACCGCGGATGCCACTACCTCCAGTTGGAGCAGTAATTCCTGATCCGTCGATTCCGTCTAAAGCGGGAGACGCTGCATCGTCATAGAACACTGCGAGTTTCGCTGACCCTCCGGGAGTGGATGCCAGCGTAATCGCCGAATTGGTCGCCTGCGTGTAGGAGACCGGGGCCGGACCTGCTACCGAGTAGAGAATGGTTCCCGAGGCCGTATCCGCGATCAAGAGAATTTGCGAAAGCGGAACATTTACCCCCGTAAGGGTGACCACATTCCCCGCGATAGATATTGAGCTTGAAGGGACGATTTGTTTCATAGGGCAAGAGCAAGAGCGGTTGATAGTGAGATGGACGCGGGGGTGTACCCCAATGCTGACTGAATCGACGAAAGCGTAACCCCCGCGGCCCCAATGGACGCCGTGGTGGCGATGTTAGTCCACAGGGTATCCGTTGCGTACTTGTACTGAAAATACTGGGTCCCCCCGACGGTACTAACCTGCATCAGAATCGGTGTCCCGGTGGCGTTGGTCATGGGCACCCCGTCGTCGTAGAAGATCACTAGCTTGTCCGAGTTTCCTCCGGGTGCGACGGAGGTGGTGATGATGCTGTTGCCGCCGCTCTGCGAATACGCCGAGGCCGTTGGGCCGTTGAACGAATAGAGGAGCGTCCCCGTCGTGGCGTCGGAGATGACAAGAATCTTATCTTGGGTCACGTTCAGCCCCACGAGTGTGATCGCGGACCCGCTAATTGAGTATGTAGGCCAAACTTGTTTCATAGTGCTGCGGCAAAGATTAGGGCTTTCTGCGAAGCAGCGGCTTGTGCCGTTGAAGCCGCGCCTGATGCGTCGGCCCCGACATCGCTGTAGGTGAGCGTTACGTCGCCGCGCTTTCCGTTGACGGTGACGACCTCGTCGGAGCCGGGGGACTGTTCCCAGACGGCCCCGTTGTAGACGGCCCAGTCACCCACGCGGAAAGTGATCGCCCCCGCGCCGAAGTTCACGGTTCCGGCCACCGAGCAATTATAGACACTACCCGCGGCCATCCCGCTCATACCGTTGGACAGCGATGGCGAGTTCGTACTGGCGTTCCATGTCCCGAGGTAGGACATTAACGACGCGGGGAGCTGGGACGCCGGGACCTTGCCGCCGCCGTCAAGCGAGGCGTAGCTGCCCGCGGGTTGAAAATCCGTTGCCGCGTGGAGGGCCGCCGAACCTAGCCCCGTAATCTGGGTTGATGGAACCGACGCAAGCGAGAGAGCCGCAATCGCCCTAGCTGTGGTGAAGTAAAGGTTCGAACTTCCTTCGGGGACCGAGTCGGTCGAGGTAACCCCCGATTCTAAGACTACCGAGGTGGGGGCAACCACGGCGGATACCACCGCGGTGTCCGGGGTTCCTAAAGGCTGGACTGTGATGTTAATGTCTGCGCTCACGGGTCGAGATTAAGGATCCCTTTAACGTACCGTTGTTTGAGCCCCGTAGAGGTATACGTGACCCAAATCTCGTAGTAGGGTTTGCTCTGAGCGATCGCCGCACTTGTCGCCGCAGGCAGCGTGAAAACGGCCCGGCCCGGTGTCGTTCCGTCGGGGGTGATCGTAAACGCCCCGAGCTGGTTCGAGCTTCCTTCTTTGGGAAGGATCTTCGAGGACAGCGTGACCGACGAAAGTGAAATGGGGTTGCCGCTGTTGTCTTTGAAGACCAGCGCAAAGCTGTAGTCAGCCCCCTTGTCCAAAACCGGATTGTAAATGGCGGCGGGCATTAGTACTTGATGCAGTAGAGAACCGCGTAGTTCTTTGGTCGGGTTTCAGTGCTACCCGTGACGGCGGACGTAGTCGCCACCGAGAGACCAAACGAAGTTCCCGCGGTACCGCCCGTGTACAAACCGCTACCGATGTTGCCGCTACCGACGTAGTTATACCCTTGCGGGGCGTCATGCGTATGGCTCTTGAAAACGTCGGCCTGATAACTTCCGAAAGTGCGGGAAGGATCAAGCCCCCGGGCGGTTCCCCCACCTGCGGCGTCCCAGCCGCGCAAGAAAGCCCCTCGGAAGTCCGGGAGCGTGCCCGCCGCGCCATAGGTCGTGCTAAGGAGGGCATACAGCGTCGAGAAGTCAGCCGTCACGCCCTGAACCGTTCCGGTGCCATTTGGCACGGTCACCCCGTTACAGACCAACCACCCCGCCGGAGCGGTGCTCATGGCAAACGACATCACGGCCCCGGGCGGGACTGTAATATTCCCGGCGATGCCCCCGGTCGCGGATAACACGCCGGATGTGGTGATATTACCCGTTACGGTTAAAGTCCCCGGTGCGGTGATATTACCCCCAGCCGCGATGTTACCTCCCGCAGTAACATTCCCCGCAATCGAGGCGTTGGACGACGTTGCAATCGTCCCAGAGGTTGAAATACCACCGGAGCCAGCCGTGATCAGGTTACCACTTGTGTCCCATGTCGGGGCCCCCGTGGACAGGCGCGTATACTGGATCGTCCCTGCGGCGATCTTTGCATTCGTTACGGACCCGTCGGCAAGAGCGGTAGTCCCGACAGACCCCGCAGAAATAGAACCCGCTGAAATAGAGCCACTTGCCACCGTGGGTACATTCCAACTACCCCCGGAGTAGACGTTGATCGTGTTGGTCCCGGTGTTGTACCAGATGGCGGTTCCGTCGGTAGGAATCCCAGCACTGGTGGCCTGAATGAAAACCGACCTCTGGGACGGAGGCGCCGAGAGGTATTGCGCAAAAAGGTTGAGCAACCCCTGCGGTGTGCCGGGAAAGGTTTGACCGGAGGGAAATGTGCCGGGAACTAGGGACATAAAGGTTACAAGGTTATTACCATGTTAGAGGGATAAATCAAGGTTATATCATTCCGCCGCCGACAGGTTCGACGACCTCTAAAGCGTGAGCTAAGAACCGCCCTAAACGTGCGTGTCCTGTCCACGTAACCTTGAAGTTAAAGTCATAACCCAAGGGGGTCGGCTTTAGGCTCATCGTATTCGCGTTCGCGTCAGTAGAAGTTACCGGAGGATTCGGGGCCGGAAGCCGCAACTGGGGCGCATACCCCGGATACAGATTAAATGACGGTATCGTGGACGAGGTCGTGGCAAACGTCTTGGAGATGGGCGCCGGATTGCCGCTGGAATCAACGATCCACGGCACCCAATAGGGCCAGTCGTCCGGGCGGTAGTACACGTACGCGTTGGTCGTCCCGTTGGACAGGGAGTCGAACCACAGGTCCAAGCGAAAGAGCTTCTTGAGCGCCATGACCTCTTCGAAGTTGTACGACTTGGTAATGATGCTCGTCGTGATGGGTACCGGCCCTTGGGCTCCGCTATCGCAATCGAGGTTCTCGACGACTTCCCAGATCCCGAGGCCTTGGGTAGCCGGGAGGGGGGCGGTCTTGTTGAGCGTGATCAGAAAAGCGCGCTTCATGCCCGAGTCCAGTCCGGAGATAACCTTGAGCACATTCTGCCCCGTCCACACGCCTTCAAACGCTGGTTTTGCCGTACCGCTGAGGTGCCCATTGGCCACCGCACGGAAGTCCAGAACGGCTAGTCCGCGATAGGTAATCGGTACCGCGCTGGACGACCACGCGCCATAGTCTCCGCCGGATCCGTCCGGGCCGTTGACGTGGTCCTGAGGAAGCGACTGCGAGGGCCAGCAAGTCATTAAGAGCCTGTCGTTGTGGTAGGCAAAAGAGACCTGATTGAGGAGCCAAGGGGTGTCTTGGTTGAGGATCGGGTCAATTTCCGCGGAAAGGGGCACTTGCCCGTAGCCATTGAACTCGGCACGGGCACTGCGATAGGAGCGTATGCCGTTGCCGTCGAGAGAACGGAAGAACATATCGCCGTTGACGAGCACCGTGCTGTCGCTGACGCATCCGATGTTACTGTAGAGAACGCGCTGAAACCCGGGGGTCTGACTCCATAGATCGCGCTCCACGGCCACGGAGATCGAAGCTGCCCCGCGATCGCACAAGACGACGAGATCACCCTGCCCCGTCGCGGAGTCCTGCAACGGCACAAACTTCATCGAGATGATTTTCCCCAGATCGGCGGGGACTGAGATCGTGCCCCCTTCAGCCAAGAAGTTCGTTTCAGTGAAGTTGAGAATGTCCGTATCGGCCCCCGCGGTTGCGAGTGTGACCGTTCCGCCTGTTCCGGTCCCGTAGGCCAAGAGATCAACCGAGATGGCAAACGTCGTCGAAGAGGGCACCGCCTGCACTACAAACGTCCCGTTCAACGCTGCGGTGGACACCGCGCCTTGAATCGTGACCGCGTTTCCCACGGCAAACCCGTGGGCCGTGGCCGTGGTGACGGTCACATACCCGGGAACGCCGCTGTAGAGAGTCAGGTTGCCCGCCGGGGCCGTCGTCCCATAGGGCGCCGTTAGAACGATCGTAGAGGGGGAGGGCGCTGGCGAAGAAGGCGCCGTGAACGTGTCGATCAGGTAGTTTGTGGCGTCCGAGGAATTGTCGCTCGTCAGCACAAACGTGTTGCCCGATACCACGGGGAGATTCACCCCCGTAAGGGTGACTGTGGCCGTGGCCGTCGAGGGGAGCGCCACGAGTTTTCCCGTAGGCACCGCCGCGGGCGTGGTTGCCGCCGTGAACTTGGCGACCGTTCCCGAGGTGCCCCCGGCAATCGTGGTAAACGTCCCGATGATCGGGTTCCATGCGTCGGCGGGGTTGTTGCTATAAACGGAGATGGTGGCTCCTGCCGAGGCCCACGACGTCGGCAGCCCGGTTCCGGTGAGCGTGATGGCGGTCCCTGAAAACGTCGCCGTGACGGGGTAGGTTGTCGGTTGAACCACGGTGCAGGTGACCGGGTAATTCGGCGGTGTGATCGTCGTAATCTGAGAGCACGAGCTGCTGCCGCTGTAGGCCAAATCGCCCGCCGTGAGGTACGTCCCATCGGGACTAGCGACAAAGAGCCGCCCTTGGCCGTAAGCCATCTGCTTTCCAATCGGAACCACGTTCACCCCGTCTCCGAATGCCGAGGCCGGGGAGAGCACGTACCCGTCATAAATGTGCGGGGCCGTCACGCCGTCTTGAATGATCAAAAATCGCCCGGCTTGGCACATATATACCGGGCGGCTTCCGTTGATCCGGTTGAGCGTAACCCCTCCGGCGCCGCTAGGGGCCGTATTGAGGACCGACGCCGTCCGTTGCGCAAAGCACAAAGCGACGATCACGCCGTCCACCACGACGATAAGCTGCGCCGGGTTACCCGAGCGCGGATCTTGGTAAAAATAGGCCCCCTGAAAGTAAACCCCGTTTTGGACATACGTCGCGTACCGGGACGCCGACGTGGTGGGTACTCCGTCGATAATGACGGTATCCAGATCAAAGTAAGCGGTAACGGCGCCCCCAGAAACGGTGTCGTGGGCCTCGAGCGTCGTGGTCCCTCCAACGGGTTCTGGTTTCCAGAAGGACGGCGGAATCTCTTGGAACGCCGGGCGGGTCTTGGCCCCAATACCATCGCGAAAAGTCGCGTTCTCCGCATACCAAACCGACGAAGGGGGCACGAGGGGAGGGAGGCGGCTGCCGTCCATCCCGTCGGGGAGCCCCCGGAACCCGTCAGTAAGCCGTTTGGGCGTTTGGATCACTGGATCCCGCGTTGCTTCATGCCTTTGCGCAAGGCGTCCATGAAGTCCTCGGGGGCCTCGTCTCCGTCATTATCGGAAGGCCCTTCGTCACCGTCGGGCTCCTGCTCCGGAGCCTGCTGCGGAGTTACCGGAACCCCGTCGATGGCGACGAGCTCAAGGGAATCTCCAACGAGCTTCAAAGAAGCAAGGGAGTCAAAAGGAGTCCCCCCTTGCGCTGAATCGGGCGGGGTAAATCCCTGCGGGACAGGGAATCGAACTGCCGGGGGCCCGGCGTGAATGGCAACGACTAAAGCGGCTTTGGGTTTCATTGGGATATGGGGTTGAGTCTCGACACCCTGCTGCCCCTGCACCTTTCGATGCAGAGGCAGTGTGGGTATGGAGGTATTAACCTCTAGCTATTAGTAGCTGGCGTCAGGGGTGCCGACCGGGACCAGATCGTAGACACCGCGAGGAGCCCTCTGGTGGCGGACGACGAAGCCCAGATCAGGGCGCTCGACCTTCGGACCGTACCCGAAGAGGGCACGGAAGAAGCCGACCGAACCGTCAATATTTGACGTGCGGTCAGGGATGTTCCTCCAGACGAACTCACCGGCCCACGAGTACTGCGGGTTGTAGGTCATCCCGCCGCCCGCAACGCGAGGCTTAGGAATGAGGATCTTCAACACGTCCTCGTGGTAGATGGCAGTATCCGTGTAGGCGGCGTTCTTGTAGAGCTGCTGCACCTCCCAAGCGGCACCGCGGGTCGTGCCCTGCGGGGCGTAGGGGAGACGGCGGGCCCAAGCGCCAGACACGAGGTCGTAACGCGGAGGAAGCTCCACAGTGAAGAACTTCCAACCGCGATAGACGCCATTCAGGCCGGGAGCGGCCAGCGTGGGGTTGCTGTCGCCGGTAACGCCCTGATAGGCGAAACGGAAGTCCTGACGGACGTTGGTGTCGTCGCGGAGCAGATCGTTGAAGGTCCAACGATCGCCGATCGCGGCGAAGATGGGGGTCGACTCGTCGACGCGCATAAACGCGTTGAGCGAACCGCCGTTGTACATGAGGCGCTCGTAGATGTACTCGAGGATGCCCCAAGTCAGACGCGAGGTAGGAGCGACCAGCGGGAAGCTGGTGTTGCCTTCCGGGAACCCGGGAGCAGCGATGATCTTCGCCCCAGCGGCGTTGATGTAGCTGTCCTGATACTCAAGCTGCCAAACGTGCTTGGTGTTCTCGGAGAGAACGCGAATCACGTTCTTGACCTGATCCTCCACCTGCCATGCGAACTGAAGGTCATTCAGGTCGATGTTGGGGGAGTTCAGGAACGCCTTCTTGAGGGTCGCGGTGCGGAGGGTGACACCGAAGCTGTCGATGTTCTGACCCGCGCCATAAGAGCTACCGCCGAGGGTACCACTAGCGCCTACGGCGAGATCGCCCTGATTGTTCAGGGAAGTCGTACCGTCGGTGCCAAGGGTGGCGTTGACTGCGTTGGTCTGGGTAGAACCGACGCCGGAGATGGAACCGTCGCCACCCGAGGAAGACCAAGGAGTGAAGACGACGCCACTACCGTTTCCGGTGGAGTCAGCCCCGGTCGGGAGCGAACGCTCGTAGACAGGGTAAGTGACCGTGGTGCCCTGACCGTCCATCCAAGGCTCCTTAGGGAGGTGCTTGATGTAGAAGTCAGTGCTGATGATGCTCTTCGCGACATTCGACCTAATTAGGCCCGACCATTCCACGAAAAGCTGCTCGATGTTAGACAGAGCTGCCATAATTATTAGGGACAAGGGGTTGTTCCGAAACAGAACACCGATCGTTTGACCGGGTAGGTTCCAGAATTGTTCTTTTTCCCACACGCGGAAGTGGATGGTCCGGAAGGACCTACACGCTATTTTAGTTGCCGCAGCGGAATCGGCTTACACGCTTATACAAGTAATAACCCTGCTTTTAAAAAGTGCAAGTTAAATTCTTCAGGGCTCTTGGCTCCTTTAGCCCGGTTAACCGACGCTGGTAGTATCTGCAAGTTGGAAGGCTCGTGTTTTCCACCTAGAGCTAAAGGGTTTACGTGATCCACATGAAACGCTACCCCGAGACACTTAGTAACCCTTCGACATGTTTGGTAAATGACCGCGACCGTCTTCCGTCCGCTCTCGGATAAATGTGTCGCGGCCCCTCTCTGCCGCGCCCGGCGGTTGGCACTAAGTTGCGCCGCATACGCTAGGGTAGCCGCTTGACGTCGCCGTGCTCGGGCCCTTTCTTTCTCCGCGTTAGCGGCATACCAAGCCCGCTTATACCCTTTTATCTTTTCGGGGTCTCTAGCGTACCGTTTTCTCTGAGCGTTACGGGCGTGCGCCCTCGTATACTCAGGCTGTTCTGCGCGCCGTCTGGCTGACCTCTCTCGGTCTTTTCCCTGACGTCGGGCAAACATTTCCGGAGTAACCCACCACACTTTGCCGCGTCTGTACCCCCAAACAACCTTCCCGTCTTCCCGGGCCGAACCCTTAGGAAGACGGGGCTCAGGCTGTCGTTTATCGACCGAGTTCGCCACGGATGGCGGCCAAGAAATCATCGTATTGGGGCTTCTCCCCGGCAAGCGCGGCGCTCGAGGTGCCCCCACCCGTTTTAGGAGTGGCGTGCTTGTACTTAGCGAGGACCGTCTCGGCCTCCCTCAACTTGGCCTGCGCTTGATTGAGCTGGTCCAAAAGGTAAGGGGCCACAGCCGCCCTGATCGCGATTCCCGAGCGTACGGAAGGATCCGGGTTGCTCAGATCGACGGTGCGGGCGAAACGCTCGACGCTTTCGATCTTGGCGTTGCGCTCGGTATCTCCATCGACTTTTTGCAGATAGGGGACCTTCTCCGAAAGATCGGTCCAAGTGCTTTCCATCGCTTTCGTATACTGCTTGGTGAACTCCGTCTGCTGCTGCCGAATCTGGCTA
>Ga0007866_1000472_pt1 | contig 11737 bp, 10 predicted proteins | sample CryBogCBH18Jul07_FD_71223 | JGI IMG/M metagenome (GOLD analysis project Ga0007866, IMG submission 71223) | Freshwater microbial communities from Crystal Bog, Wisconsin, USA - CBH18Jul07 | ecosystem: Environmental > Aquatic > Freshwater > Lake | place: Crystal Bog, Wisconsin, USA | collected... | reverse complement strand
TAGTTGCCACAATGCCAAAAACCATTGATTGGGCAGCTTTATCAATGTACGAACTAGAGGATTCAACCACTGGAACCCAAGCACTTGCTTGTGTTTCGGGGGAATGTGAAATAGTAGATATTAATCAGTAAAACTTAGGGATTTATAGCCCAAGATGTTATAATAATTTATAATCCTACCTGTTGGGAAAAATTAGTTTTAAGTTGGTATAAATGGCGGTAAGTTCTGAAGAAAATGTAAATTTTAGGGTTACACAAGGAGAAACCTTTAACCTAGAATTAACTTATGCTCATACTTACCAAGATACATATCAAAGAGAAATAATTGATCCAATAGATATTACTGGGTATAACATCACTATGAAGTTCTATGACAAACCAGGAAGTAGAAATTTAGTTACTTCTTGTACTATAGGAAATGGAATAACAATAGTGGATCCAGTTACTGGAACTCTTGATATTCAAATCACACCCGCCAAAACTAGTGTATTTATTTATCCAAGAACTTATTACAAAATTGAAGCAATTGACGAATATAACCAAGTCTATGTTTTTTTACAAGGTTGGTTTGACGTAGAAGCAGGAATATTGTGAGTGAAAATGTAATTGTAGTCAGAGCCAAGGGAGCCAGAGGATCATCTGGTGCTCAAGGCGTACAGGGTATCCAAGGTTTAACAGGATCTGGTGTTCAAGGTGTGCAGGGTATTCAAGGTGCAGCGGGAACTTTAGTATTTAACGTTGCATTAGTATCTTTTACATATGAAAAACAATCAAACTCAACAACATGGAATATAACACATAACTTAGGTTTTAGACCAAACGTTATTGTTATGGATTATGGTCAAAATAACATAGAATGTGATATAGCACATATTGATGAAAATAGACTAACTCTGACATTTTCAGACGCTATTTCGGGATATGCATACTTGTCTTAGGACATAAAAACTAAATAAAAGGGGAATAAAAAAATGGCAAAAACATTTTTAACAAATATCAATCTTAAGGGTAATCAGCTACTCAACGCAGTTATCCATTCTGCTTCTTCAGCACCTAGTGCTCTAGCAGCAGGACAACTTTACTTTAACACTGGAGATAATACATTCTATTACTCAACAGGAACAGGAACAGGAAACTGGCAACCAGTTGGAGTTCAATATATATCAGCAGTTAATTCTGATTTCTTTACAGTAACAGATGGATCGTTAGATTTCACAACTACTCCAGTGTTCAGCAGAATTACTACAAATGACGATGGTAATGGAACAAATATTCTTGTAGGCAACGATGCTTATATTGGTGATATAAATGTTGCAAATTTTGTTGGAATTAGAGGTTTTACAGATGGTACAAAAGGCGGTATTAAATTTGGTAGTGCTAAAACAGAAGCTATCTCTACAGATGGAAATAATTTAACACTTACCGCAAATAATGATATTGTACTTCTTCCAGGAAGCAATTATGCATATATTGGAACACCATTAATTGATGGAAGTAATAGAATTGCAACTATTGGTGATATTAATACAGATTTAACAGGATATGTCACAGAAACTGGCGTAGAAACTTTAACAAATAAAACAATTGGCGATAAATTAAATTTCACTGGATATACAAATCCAACAGATGGTTATATTTGGTCAAATACAAGTACAGGCGCAATTGAAGTAAATGCTGAATATGATATTCAACTATCTCCTGGTGGTATTGTAAATATTGGATCTGGTTACGGAGAACTTCATCTTCAAAAAACAGAGTATTGGAGAAACGGAACTCAACAAGGTATTATTGCTGCTCAATCAGACAATTCATTAAGATTTACAGCAACTGATGGTCAATTACAACTTGAGTCTAATGATGGAGATGTAAGAATCAATCCATCTTCAACTGTCACATGGTTTAATAATAATTTAAATATTAACGGTGATGGTGGAGTTATTTCTACAGATAACAATTCATTACACTTAAATGCTGATAATGGTGTTATTACAACTGACACAGCAGAATTCCATACAACTAAAACAGAATACTGGCATGGTGGAGATACTTCAGGAACCCGCCTAGGTATTATAGTTGCACACCCATCGGATGGAAGTCTTTCAATTGCAGCAAGCAATCAATTAGTACTTGAAGCACATAGTGGAGATATTAATTTATATCCAGATGGAAATGCTTATATTGGTTTTTCTATTGATGGCAATAGAATTGCAACAATATCTGATGTTCATTCAGTAGCACAAGGTCTTAATGTTAAGAATTCTGTAGCAGTAGCTACAACTGCCAACATTACTATCGTTGGCGCCCCACTTTTACTCACAACCAGTATTGATGGCTATACTGTTCAAAATGGTGACCGAGTTCTTGTTAAGAACCAAGATGATGCCACTACAAACGGTATCTATGACTTCACGGTTATTGGTGGTTACACCCGTGCTGCAGATGAAAGCACTCCTGCAAAGGGTGACTTTGTATTCGTAGAGAACGGTACCGCTAACGGTAAGACTGGTTGGATTCTATCTAATACAGATAGTTTTGATTACACTTGGACACAGTTCTCTGCTGCTGGTGAATACACAGCTGGAAGCGGAATTACAATTTCAGGTAATTCAATTAGCTTCAAAGCTTCAGATGTAGTATCTGGTTCAACATATATTTCAAATACTTCAGGTGTAGTGCTTGATGTTAATCTATCAGCAATTGAATCACAACTTGTTACAGATGGATTTGTAAAATCTTCAGATATTACAACTGTTACTCGTAAGTATGCATTAGATATTACACCAGCAACACCATTTAATACAAACACATTTACAGTTACACATAACTTAGATACAGTAGATGTTATTGCTCGTGTTTATCAAACATATGGTCCAGACAATGGTGCTGATGTTGAAGTAGATATTAAGCGTACATCCAACAATGCTTTGACGGTATCATTTGCTACCGCCCCAGCATCTGGAGAAACTTACACAGTAGTCGTAATCGGCTAAATAAGATATAATAAATTATATGGGGGGGAGCGGGAATAATCTTCTCTCTCCCCTCAAAATTATCAAAGGGGTAAAATGGCTAAAAAGTTTTTAACACCGATTGAATTAGTTCCACTGCAAAGTGATCCTTCTAATTCTCAATCGGGTACATTTTACTTTAATTCTAACCTAAAAAAAATAAGATATTTTGACGGAAATGTTTGGGGATCTTTACAAAAAGAATATGAACTTTCTCATACAATATCAAATAACACATCAAATGTAATTGACGAGTGGAATGCAACAGCATTTACAACATTAGAATACACTTTACAAATTAAACAAGGAACAAAATTACGTTCTTCAAAATTAATGGTTTTAACAAATCAAAGTTTGTTTTATTATACAGAATATAGTATAATTGAAATTGGCGGACAGATAAATGGTTTGCAAATTGATACAATAAAAACAGATTCTAATGGACAATTAGTAATTCAAATATCAGATGCCACAAGTAATAATGCCCAGGTAACAATTGTTAGATCTACAATAGCCTAAATTTAAAGCATTATTAAAAAGGATAAAATAAAGACATGTCACAAGTAAATTTTAAATTAAGTGAGAATATTGTACTTAATGGATATACCTTATCTGCAGAAACTTTAGATAATGGTTTATACTTTAATGGAGATAAACTCGCAACAGAAGGTTATGTAACTTCTGCTATTTCTGGTATTTCTATACCACCCGCTTATATTACATCAGTAAGTTCTCCATTAGCAGTTGATTTAATTGGAAATCTAACTGTAGATTTAAATTCATATCTAACAACTTCTGATGCATCAAGTACATATGCAACCCAATCTTCGTTGAGTTCATACCTAACAACGTCTGATGCTTCAAGTACTTACCTGTCACAATCAGATGCATCTTCTACCTATCAAACCCAATCAGGACTTGATGGAGCAGTCAGTAGTTTAGGATATATTACATCTTCTGGTCAATATATTCAATCAACAGATTCTAACTTTACAGTTACATCTAATGAATTAACATTAAATAGCACAATTTCAGTATCTGAAATTGATGTTGCGGGATCTGGTGACTTTACTGTTACTGGTTCTGCAAATATTGTTTTGAATCCCGCTTCAGGAAGCAAAGCTTATATTGGTTCAGTTTCATCTAATAATGAAATTGTTACAATGGGCAATGTTCCAGCAGGATATACAAATACAGATGTAGATAATCATTTATCTGGCGGAAATGGAATAAACTACTCATCTGGAACAATTAGCGTACATAACGGTTCTGGATTAACATTTAATATTGCTAACCAATTAATTGTTGATACAGACACAATTGCTACAAAAGATTATGTAACAGGATTAGGATATGTAACTGAGACGGGAACAGAAACTCTTTCTAATAAGACTCTATCTAGCCCAACAATTACTGTAGGTTCTGCACCAGTTTCTTTGGATGCTACAAACATTACATTTTGGGTTGCTACTATTGGCGGAGGCGTAAAGCAAGCCAATTTTGAGTTTGATAACGCATCAGCAGAAGCAATCCACACAGCATATCCATCAGGTGGAACCGCACTAGTAACCTTTACTGGTGCTACAGACCTAAATGGTACTTGGCCTCTAACGCTTGGTACTTACTACCCAGCACCAGGTGCACAAGTTGTTGGAACATCAACAAACGCTCACTGGGCTACAATCAGCGCAAGTACCTATCCTGATGCTAATTTAGCCACTGCTTACTCTGGAATATCTGCGTCTGTTGGTACCTTAAGCACCATTTCATCAACTGAGATTTCATACCTAGATGGTGTTACCTCTAATATCCAGACACAGTTAAATTCTAAGCTTGTTTCTTCTGATTTAACTGGTTATGCAACCGAGACCTATGTTGGAAATCAAGGATATATTACATCTTCTGGTCAATATATTCAATCTGTTGGAACACATCTTTCAGTTGATGGCTCTCATGTATTAAATGTAGATCTTTCAGGATATGCACTTACTTCAGACATCCCGTCACTTTCAGGATATGCAACTGAAACCTATGTTGGAAATGCAATTAATGATCTTGTAAATGGTGCTCCAGCAGCACTTAATACATTGAAGGAGCTTGCAGATGCTATCAATGATGATGCTTCTTATGCTTCTACTATCACTACCGCCCTCGGTAATAAGCAAGATACCCTTACCGCTGGTAATGGTATTACACTTACTGGCTCAACAATTTCTCTTAATCCAGATGTTATCATCAACTCTGTATCTCTTACAGATGTTGCTGAAGGTATCAAGGCAGAGACAGTATTGTTTGGTAACAAGGTTACTAGCACATATGCTAAGGGTTCAGCACAATCGCTTTATACCTTTACAACTGGCACAGTAGCTTCTGATATTCTCTTGAATATTGTTGACTCTGCAGGTAACTCACGCACATCTAAGCTTACCGCCGTGTTTAACGGTGGAGCTGCTCCAGTATGGACAGAATACGGTATCGTAGACTCTGCTTCAACTGGTGCTCTTTCTGCAACAGTTTCATTCTCAGGCAATGCAATGTCTGTAAATGTTGCAGGTTCTGGTACATATGCTGTTTATGGTATGGCCTCAAATATGGCAACAGCCTAAAGTTAAATAGTGGGGCGGGAATTAAAAACTCCCGCCTTTACTAATATTATGATAAAATACAATTAGAATTAGTATAGTGGTTGTCTGCAGACAAAATTTAAACCATTATATATTAGAAAAGGGAAAACAAATGGCTTTAACATATAGAATAGAAGATAATAATGCGGTAAGAATTTTTGAAGAAGGTCAAGAAGGTTCACTTTTTCAACCACAATGGCCAAATGGTGATGCATGGGCAAATGCAGAAGAAGCATCAAATTGGGCAGAGCTTTATATAGCAGCAGCCTCAGATAAAGATGCCCCATATGCTCCAAATGCAAGAGGAGAATCTGGAAAACCTAAGCCAAGTGATGAAAAAATTGAAGCAATTCAAAATGCACAAAAATCTTTACAAAATGCTAAAACTTTAGAAGAAAAAATGACGGCACAAAAAGCTTTGGCAGACGCTTACAATTTGTAAATAAATTTGAAAGGGTATAAAAATATCATAGATGTCTAAGACAAATTAAAACTATGATACTAATAAGGAAAAAATAAATGTTATTAATAGCAATAGGAAATGAAACAAAACAAACAACAGCCTTTACTTTGTTGGCAGATAAGATATTGGGTTATACCCTAATAAATATACCAGGTGGGGCATACTATGCAACCATAAAAAGCACAATAGATATAAATGCCATACAGTGGTTAGGTAATTATTCAGGTTACTATATAACTGGCGATGGAAACACTTGGATTGAAGGAAATAGACCTTTTGATTCTCAAATAATTGCAAATCCAGTGGTTACAAGTAGTGGAGTATATGTAGCATTAGCACAAAATTCCACACCTAAAAAATCTATAGATGGAGTAAATTGGTCAACAATATCAGTTTTATCTGGATTTGATTCAGAAAGTATTGCAATTGTAAATGATCATATAATTATAACTGATGATCAAAATAACTTAAGAGTATCATTAGATGGAATAAATTGGACATCAGTAACAATCTCTAATGCAGATAGCTTACGTATAGCTGTGGGTAATTCTTATTCACAAAATATTCAATATTTTCCAATTTCTCAAAAATATGTATATTACAATGTATATGGAGGATATTTACTTTACTCAACAGATTTAATAAATTGGAATAAATCTGTTATAACTAATGAAAATAGTTATGATGATAGTAATAACTACGTTGTAGAGCATAACTCACTGTATCAAACAGGATTTATTGTTTCAACTGATACAGCAGTTTATTACTCAACAGATCTTCAAAATTGGACACAGTCAACAACTGTAGGAACATTAGCACCTAATGAATTTAAATGGCTACTCAGTAATAATATTGGAACAACAGTACTTTTTACATCAAATAATGCATACGAAATGGTTGGTTTTCAAGAATCTGGTTGGACTGCACATTTAAACAATAATGGAAACAGTACATTAGGGTATCCAGTAAAAACAATTAATGCTGTATTTGATGAGTTAGAAAGTGTATTTGTTCTAACTACACTAGCTAACTACGATAATTCTAATACTTCATATTTAAGGGTAATTGCTAACGGATCAAGCAATTGGAATGGAAGTAATTATGTTATTTATGAAAATCAAAATTTAACTGCAGCTCCTTACAAAGGAGACGCATCTTGGTATCATGTAGGATCATCAAGATATGAATCAATACAATTTTTAGTTGCTAAAAATAGAAGTACTGGAAGAAGAGTTGTTTATGCAAAGGATCCTTATTATTATAATCATAATAATCCAAGTAGTTTTAATCAAATTACTACAGACATAAATGTCTTTGGACTTGGATTTGATGATTATCCAGGAATAATTAGTTATATAAATGGATTATATGTATTTACATTAAAACATGGTGATTATGAAACACCAGTTTCACTTGCCACCTCAAAAAATGGACTAAGCTGGAAAATGCATCAAGTTCCTGGAAACTATAACCTATGGCAATTTGCTGGACCTTATAAAAAAACTATAGAGGTTCAAGCAGCTATTGGAAATCAAGCAGCACATGGTGCAGAAGTATTAGCACCAGTTAATGTTTATACTGTTCCAAGATTTTCAACAGCTTCTTTGAATAAAATATCTATTAAAAATAATTCAGCACATTCAATGACATACGATTTAGCATTGTTAGATGCAGGTCAAGAATTAAATCAAGCAGATTCAATTAAATGGGATAGTCAAATTGGAGCAGGAGCAACAATTGATATTACAACAGGATTAGGAACATTTAATTCAGGTAAAAGAGTAACAGCTCTTCCATCATCAGTAGATGTTGTTGATGTAAAGGTATATGGAACAGAAACAAAACTTCCTGTATATGTTGCTTTTGATCCATATGATAGTTCAAGTTCTACTTCATTTAACTATTCATCAAACTATGGTGTTACATGGACAAGCTCAGCATTAAATGCTTATTACACATCAATAGAATTTTTTAATGGAAAATTCTTAGGTTTAGGCCAAGGTATTGGAATTAGTGATAACGGAGGAACTTGGAAACAAGTTGAGCCATCAGGTATTTGGTCACAATTATTAATACATAATAATATGGCTTTTGCTGTGGGTTCTCCAGGATTTAAATATTCAACAGATGGAACAAATTGGCACTCAGTTCCTGGTATTACATACAGTAATGGTTTATATGTAGCAAACAATACTTATTTTCTTTCTTCAAATACTTCATTGTATCGTTCCACAGATGGAATAAACTGGACATCCGTAACAACTGGATTAGATTATGTATATGGTGTAAGTTATGATGGTGGCAAGTATATTGCATGGAGTGGTTATTCTACTAATGGAATTTCATATTCTACAGATGGAATAAATTGGACATATGTTAGCGGAATAGGATCAATATGGTATCAAGGTTATTACGATAATAAGTTTATTGCACTTTCAAGACATGATAATTACGGAGATCAATATAACATGTATGTTTCAACAGACGGTGTTAATTGGACAACTCACAATATTAATCAATTTACAAATGCATATATTCAAAATATAATATATTCAAATAATAAATATGTAATGTATATTTCACAAAGTAGAAATGGATATAGCTTCCCATATGCTTTAGCATCAACAGATGGAGATAATTGGGTAGATCAAGGATTTTCTCATCATATTTACAATGTTAAAAAAGTTCAAAATTATTATTTTGCTGATGATAGTAATGGACACATGTATTATTCTACAGACGGGCTAGCTTGGACGCAAATTAACCTTCCTACAGATGGATCTAGTGAAATTCTTTATGTTAATGGTCATTATTTTGCTAAAAACTATAATTGTATTGGCATTTCATCAAATGGAATTGATTGGACAGTAAGCTCTATAGGTACTCATGATAATATAAATATAACAAATATATAAAATATTTGTTATTTAATAGTTAAGGATAAAATATGTTCAGAATGTCTTTATATGCTCACCCGCATGTGAGACGTTCTGAATCATATTTTGGATACGCTTATACATATCAAGAAATACACAAGCACCTTAGAAACTATAAATATAATAATGAATTAATTAATATTGATATAAATTCTCCAAAATCAAAAGTACAATTATATTATGGTTCACCAGATGGATTTTTTTATGATCATCAATATAAAATACAGATGACTCAATGGGAATCAACTTTAGTACCCCCACACTGGGTTGATCATGCAAAAAGATACGACGAATGGTGGACTGCAAATAAATTTGGAGCAGATGCTTTTATTAATGCTGGTGTTCCATCTGAAAAAGTACATGTTTTTGAGCACGGCGTAGATAGTTCTATGTGGACTCCTAAAAAACGTGGTTTAAATGGAACAATTAGGTTCTTACACGTAGATTCAGGTTCACCTAGAAAAAGGGGCGGATTAGCAGTAGATGCTTTTAGAAAAGCATTTGGAAATAATCCAGATTATGAAATAACATTAAAATATAGTCATCACGAAGCAAGCAAAGTTGATTGGTTTGATGAAAAAATTTTAGCAAATCATGGCGAATGGGAAGGCATCAATATTCGCCACATAAAAGAAAATTTAACATTAGAGCATTTAATAAGTTTATTTCATTATCACGATGTTCTTATATATCCTTCAGAAGGAGAAGGCTTTGGGTTAATTCCACTGCAAGCACTTGCTACAGGAATGCCAATAATTTCAACTTCTGATTGGTGTTCATATGATAAATATTTTATAGATAATACAATTGAATCTCACAGAGGTATTTCTGATGTAGTAGAAACATATACTCGTCACGGAGAAGTTATATTGCCACATTTTGATTCTATGGTTGATATTATGAAAAATGTTGTTTTAAATTTTGACAATCAATCAAATAAATTTTTTAATCAAATACCGCAAGTAGTAAAAGACTATGATTGGCAATTAAGAACAAACGACGCATTAGATAAATTAATATCCAGAATTGGTATAGATATGTTTGAGAATTCTGGATTTGTAAGATGAATTATTTAATAATACATATAAATGATAGGTCTAAAAAAAATATTGAATATAATAAAAAAATACTAAAAGATTTTAATTATATTTCCAACGTAGAATTTTTTAATGGAAATATAGGAAATGCAGGAGATGTTTTAAATCATAAAGGAATAAATTTAAATTCTTGGGATCCATATGATGGAAGAAAAACTCCCCCGCTACCAGGAGAACTAGGTATTTGGGTAAGTTTAATAAATGTTTGGGAATATATAGTAAGTAATAAAATAGAAAAAACTTTAGTATTAGAAGATGATGTTTTACTACAAAATGATTTTGTAAAAAAAATAAATAACGTTAATAAAGATTTACCAAAAGATTTTGATTTTTTATCTTTATATTATTTTGAAGAACAAAATAAGATAACAGAAGAAACGGAAATTGGTTCAGATTATATACATAAATCAAACAATCAATATTCTGCGGGTCAAGCCACAGTATATTCATATCTGGGTGCAAAAAAATTATTAAGACTTGCTTTTATAAAAGGAATACAATACACAACAGATTGTTTTATTTTTAAACAAGCACAAGAAGGGCTAGTAAATGGTTTTTCTATAAAAAAAGAACAAAATTATTTTTTAAAACATGATTATAAAAAAATAAAATCTTTAATTGATCCAGAAAATTTAAGAAATACTTCATTATTATGAATAATCTGCCAAAAATATATTATATTAATTTAAAAAAAAGCTTAGATAGAAATAATTATATGATTAATCAATTTAAGCAATACAAAATATCAAATTATGAAAGAGTTGATGCAGAAGATATTTTAAATTATAAAAATTTATCTTTTTTAAATGGAGAATTGCCAAAAGGAATCAGACCAGTAGAAGCTATTGTTACTTTTTCACACTTAAAAGCAATTAAAAAATTTATTGATTCTGAAGAAGATTGGGCAATCATTGTAGAAGATGATGTTGATTTTTCAACATCAAAATATTGGAATTTTTCATGGGAAGAAATTTTTAAATTATTGCCTAAAAATTTATCAATACTTCAAATGACCTTATCTACAAGAAAAAATAAAGATATAAACTTTCACTTACATATCAGATCTTTTTGGGATTTTAATGCAACAGCATACTTAATAAATAAAAATTATGCAAAAAAAATATTTAATTTATATATAGTTGATGATAAATTAGATATGTCTTTTAATAAAAAGATGAATAAATATGATAAAGATAATAAAGATACTTTTTTGCAACAATCTTACGCTACAGTTGAAGAAATGATTTATGGATTAGATAAAGAAACAATTTATTCTTTACCAATTTTTTGCTATACTATGGAATATGAATCTTTACAAAATCCAGACCATTACGATCAAACTCTAAATAGTAGAGATAGAATAATTAAATATTGGAAAGAACAGCATAAAAACTTCACATTAGAGGATATATTACAGCCATAATTATCATGGCGGATAGGAAAAAAATGAAAGAAACAAGACCATGGGGATATTACTATATCTTAAATGAATCAAATAATCATAAGACTAAGTATATATTTGTATCTCCTAATAATAGATTGTCTTATCAAAAGCATGCACAAAGAGCAGAGCATTGGTTTATTGTTTCTGGATTCCCGTCCGTTACAAT
>Ga0007866_1000463_pt1 | contig 11828 bp, 17 predicted proteins | sample CryBogCBH18Jul07_FD_71223 | JGI IMG/M metagenome (GOLD analysis project Ga0007866, IMG submission 71223) | Freshwater microbial communities from Crystal Bog, Wisconsin, USA - CBH18Jul07 | ecosystem: Environmental > Aquatic > Freshwater > Lake | place: Crystal Bog, Wisconsin, USA | collected... | reverse complement strand
GGTCGAGTGGAATCTCCGAGATCAGCTCTGGCAGGTGAGGATGCTCGACGCCGAGCGCAATCCCTCGCCGGTGTTGTTCCAGCATTCCTCGCGTCAGGAGTGCATCCAATGGGAGCAGGATCATATCAATCGGCTCGAATCCGAACAGGAGAACCCATTTCCCACCTCATGAGCCACATCACCACCATCACCCTCGAAATCCGGGACCTGGAGGCCCTCCAGCAAGCCTGCCGGGAACTCGGGCTGGAGTTCCTCCCCAATCAGCGCACCTACGCCTGGTATGGGAAGCACGTTGCCGGAGAGCCGATCCCCGAGGGGTTTCACGCCGACGAGCTTGGCTCCTGCGATCATGCCATCAGGGTCCCGGGAGTGAACTATGAGATCGGCGTGGTCAGGAATCCCTTGAATCCATCGACCTTCATCCTCCTGGGGGATTTCAAGAAATCGGTCGAACCGGACCGCTATGACGGATGGAAGATTGCCGAAATGCTCGGCGGCCCGTCACTCCCCTGGCTAACCCAACGCTACGGCGTCGTCGCCGCCGAACGACTCGCCAAAGCAAAGGGTTGGAACACCCAACGAAAAACCATCGGCACCACCCTCAAACTCGTATGCAACTCCACGTAATCACCTCCCGAGAAACCATCCGCCCCATCCTCATCAACCTCCTCGACCACGCCTTCTCATGCGAACCATTGAAATCACTTTTCCCCTCGGAGAATCACCGATCCTTGAAGTCAGCGGCGTCCAAGGCCCGTCCTGCAAGGAGGTCTCCGCGGAACTCGAAAGCCTCTTAGGCCAGACCGCCTCCGTCGCCCGCAAGGCCGACTTCTTCGAATCACCCACCCTGATGCGCCCCTACCTCAAGGAGCAGCAGAAACAGCGGACATGAAAGGCCCATCCCAGCCATCGGGGAAATACCCGAAATCCCCTCAGATCAGGGAGTATCTTTGCCGTGAGGCAGCGGAACTCTTAGCGTCTGAAAAAGCCATCAACTTCCACCCCATGCAAAGAATGGGATCCGCCGATGGAAAGGCATTCTGGAAAGCAATCCCGGAACTCCATAAGCGAGGCGGCAACGGCACCCCGAGAAAACTTTCCGCCTCCGCACGCATCATTTTCGAGCACCTCTTCCATAACAAGGAATCCCTGATCGACACCGGAATCAACCCATGAAAAACAAACCGCTAACAGACATCAATAACTCCGACCTGGACTCCTCATCCTCTTGGCTAGGAGATGAACTCCGCGCCATCGGATACAATGAAACCCCGCGAAAAGTGATCAACGATCACAATGCCTGGGGGAGCACGGTTCAGGAATTTTTAGATTCGCTCGACATCTTTGACCATACCCAAGATGAGCGGTTTGCGGGCACCTTCAAAAGTTGGCTGCAGAAATCACGCCCCTACCAAGTGCTGATCGCGACCCTTGGCACTAACGGAAACGGAGGGCAGTTTGCCGACCCCGATGACTTGGAGGCAGAGTTCTCCTCGCAGCTAGACGAGTTCGAGCCAGTCGCTTTTCGCCTTTCTGAACTACTCCGTCACTGGAAGGACGCTGACGCCGTGGGATCAGGCGACCCCAACAACATCACGGCATGGGAACTTCATGAAGCCGATGAGGATGGCTACCTCACTGGCCGGATTGTCCGAGTATATTTTGAAATCTAACCCTGCATGAAGCAGCAGATCGTCGATTACCTCAAGGCCTGCTATCCGGCCCTCTATCTCGTCTCTCACGAGGAGCGGCGGGTCGAGCGCATCCTCGCTCAGGCCGCCAAGGAAGCCGGTCGGCGCGTCTTCCACTGGTCGGTCACCGAGGGGCGAATCGACGTGCAATCCAAGAAGATCGAAGCGATCCACGAGCCGGTCGCGATCTTGGAAACCCTCGGCTCACTGCCGCCGAAATCACTCCTCCTGCTCAAGGATTACCATTTATTCCTAGCCCCCGATCACTCCTACCACGCCTCGATCGTCCGCAGGCTCAAGGACGCGATCAGGGACGCCAAGGAGCGGGATCTTTGCCTGGTGATTCTCGCGGCCCGCACCGCCCTGCCACCGGAATTATCCAAGATCTTCGTCACCGTCGACGTGCCCCTCCCCGACCGAGCGGAACTCGCCGATCTCCTCAAGGCCATTTGCCAGAACAACGGATTTCACCCTCCCACGGGAGCCCTGCTCAATTCCATCGTCGACTCCGCCCGGGGCCTCTCCGAGGACGAGGCCACCGACGCCTTCTCCCTGTCGCTCGTGCAGCACAACGACATCGCTGCCGAAACGATCGCCCGCGAGAAGGCCCGCACCATCGCCCGCAATGGCATTCTTGAGATCGTGACCGATACGATCCCCCCGGAGCAGATCGGAGGCCTCGCCAATCTCAAGCAGGATCTCCTCTCCAAGCGCAATCTCTTCACCCAAGAGGCATGGGAGTTCGGCCTAACCCCGCCACGGGGCATGCTCGTGGTCGGGCAGCCAGGCACCGGCAAGAGCCTCACCGCGAAGGCACTCAAGACCATCTTTGGCATCCCCCTGCTCCGCCTGGAGGCAGGGCGGCTGTTCGGAACATTCATCGGCGAGTCTGAGGGGAACTGGAGGACGGCCTTTGCCACCGCCAAGGCCTCCGCTCCCTGCATTCTCTGGATCGATGAAGCCGAGGGTCTCTTCAACTCCGGAGACCGCGACGGCGGCACCACCCAGCGCGTGATCAAGGCGATCCTCCAGGACATGCAGGAGGACTCCACGGGCATTTTCTACTGCTTCACCGCGAATGACATCGACCGGATCCCCGATCCGATCATCGATCGCCTCGAAACGTGGTCGGTCGACCTACCGGATGACGAGGAGCGGCGGGCTATCTGGAAAATACAGATCGCAAAAATCCGCGGCGCCAAGGGATGGAACCCCGAAGCCCTGACGCCGGAGACCATGGAAGCAATCGTGGAAAGGTCGATGGGCTTCAGCGGCCGCCAGATCGAGCGCGCCTGGGAAAAAGCCCTGGAGATCGCGTTCAACGAGCACCGAGGGCCAACTGACAAAGATATTTACGCAGCATGCGAAGGCATGATCCCCACCTCCATCACGATGGCCGAGGCCATCAGGGAGCGCCAAGAACGCCTCAAAAACCGTTGCCGACCCGCCTCATGATCACTTCACCACCAGAACCCCCGGAAGATCCGGAATCCACCCCAACCCCCGATCCAGAAGAGATGACCAAACCCACACCATTAGAAAGCGAGGAGAACCTAGATGTCCGTATCATGATCAATGAGCTGACCGGTCGCACCAACAAGTCTCCAGAGCAGCTCTGCCTCGAGCTGGAGCAGGAGTTGGCTGCGGAACCTCCAGCTCCCAAGCTCGATGCCGGCAATCTCCCCAAGGATCAGTGTTGGGTCGAAGTTCCCGGAAAGGTCAAGGTCGCCCTCGGTCGCATCATCGCCGACAACGATCTCCCCATCGATCCCCTGACCCGCGACTGGCTCGAGGCCGAGGTCGCCGAGCACAACGGCGTCCCAGCCGAACATATCGCCGCCGACGACTGCATCATCCGCACCGGAAAATCCTGGTGCTACGTCCCCGAGTCAGCCAAGGCCAACACCGGCTTCACGTTTTACCCGAAAGCATGAACACCATAATCGCCAAGCGCTCCCAACTAATGGGATGGAAGTTGCGACAGACAATGCGAAAAGAAAGCGGTCAGGATCCACGCCGGATCAGCATCCAGCGACTTCACCGCGAGGCCCTCTTTGAACTCAACAATGACTTTGCTGAATGCCTTGGAGCGTTTGACCGAAGCCCCGGCGTCCAGCATCGCGGGGGCTGCGTATCCAAGCCGATAAGCGATTATGATCTCGAATTAAAACAAGGGCTTTGGGAGGCGGTTTGTGCCAACTATTTCGTGAAGCCACTCTTTCGTTCGGCTAGGTCACTGGCCCTTGAGGGGAATTGCAATAGGAGGCAGTCCTACGGGATACCAGGTTACGAAGATGGCAGATCCTTATTCCGCCATCCCGAACTCAACGATGATCTTACCGATTGGAGGGACTTCAATCCCTTTAATCAACCAACAACCCCATGAACCCCCTCTACCCCATTTCATTTATTCTCGATCCCGTGTCCTTGAACGACATCATCTCTTTTACCGAAGAAGCAAACTTCATTGATGTCACCGTTGCAGAACGAATCGATCCCTTGACCGGGGAGGTCCCCGAAAAATACAAGGGGATGGATCTTCGTGATGTAGCCGAAAGGAGAATCACCTCCATAACCTATACGGTTAAATTCAAAATCGTCGGGCAACTCGCCCTCGGAACAGCCGTTTTGCTCCAAGGGTTTGAGGATACCAAGCTGAAGCGGATCAATAACCTGGCCCCCATCATTACTCATACCGAGCAAGTTCAGCCACACGGAGAGCTGGCGAAGTCAATCGTAACCGCAGTCATCACCATCTAACCCACAGATCACCACCCCATGAAACCCACCCTCACCCTCGATAAAGAGACCAACCAACTCCTCGTCGCCATCCTCCTGATCGCCATCGCCATCCCCCTGATCCTCCGCGGCGTGCGCCAAGGGAATCTCCTTCTGGTCACCGGCCTGACGCTCCTCCAGCGCTACTTTTGCCTGGAGGCACGCGCCGCGGAGTTTGCCCAAGGCTTGCTCTCACTCCTCGGATCACGGAGGATTTAATCAAGCCCATGGAGATTATCCGCCCAGAACGCGCCGAGTTCCTGATGGAACGGGCAAGGGAGTTAGTGGAAAAACCCCAGGAGCCTTCCTTGAGGCCGATACCAGTCGCCGTCAGCGAGCCGCCCAGGCCCGTCGAGGTCGACCAGGAAAGCACCATTCCACCGCTCGGCCAGAGGATTTCCAGCGTCATCACCACCGCCCTTTGGACGCTGTTCTTCCTCGGGATTTCGGCGGGATTGGTGTTTGTTCACCCGCTGATCGGGGGATTCATGGCTCTTGTGACCTTGATGGGGGGATGTCAGCTTCTTTGGGAGAAGCTCCTGTTTTGTTTTCAGAAAAAATAGATTCCTGAAGTTTCAGGATCTGTTGGCTGTCGTTGGCCGACCTCAGTGAGTCATCCTCAAGAACGCCTCCACTGAGAGCCATCACGATCTGCATGGCCTCGCAATCCCAGAGGTGGTTCGCTTTACGGAAAGCCTTCCAGTAGTAGATCAGCCGGCCGGTCCTGGTTTCCTTGGGGACGCGCCGCTCGGAATTCATCTGATGGACGTAATCTTTGCTGACCTGGGGATGCACATGCCAGCGCGGCGGATTAACCCCGCGTAACGCCGCCAGGCGATCTTTGATGCGGTCGGTGCACCAGTAGCGATACTTGGCCCGGGTGTTGTTTTCGCTTTGATGAATGGTTCCGAGATGCGGATCCCTGAACTGGACCGGGGAGTATTCCCGGATGACGCGGAGGCCGGGACCCAGCGTGTGCGGGTAGCCGCTGCGATCTTGACCCCAAAGGCCACGCCACCCGTATTTGACCAACAGGGCCGCCACCATGTTCGGCCGGTGAGCCATGTCGAGCCCAACCCTCTGAGGTTCCACCCCATACTCTTTCTGCATCCATTCGAGTTCCTCGGGGGTATCGACGCGATCGGCAAAGAGGAGCCAGCTTTCTTGCCCATTCGGTCCATGGGGATGCCCCCAGCTCCGCACGACGGACCAATAGTGCCCTTCCTGCACGTCGACCGTCATGATCGGGATCCGCTTTTCCGGAAGGTCCGAGGGCGTATAGATCGTCACAGGGATCGGATCGTCATCGACCGCCTGTTCGTCGTCGAATGGCTCGGCCAACGTCGAATTGATGAAATTCTGCCGGAGCGTCATGCTCCCCTTGGTCTGCAGCCATTTGGCAGCAAGAAGCCCCCAGTGACATTCTTTCAGCGGAGCATAGAGGGAATTAAGGTGGTAGCTCCTGAATCCGCGCAGCGGATTGGGGTTGCTGGCGCGCCACTCGCCACCCAACAACATTGCCTCCTTTTGGTGGTTGTAGATTTTTTGGTCGCAGACCTGACAGCGGTAAAAGGCATTGCGGATGACCTTTTCGAGATCCCAGTCGCCGCCCCCGTTTTTACTCTCCCCCTCTTCCTTGTCCCACCACCGGACGTTCTTCCACAGCAGCTTGATCCGCTCACCACAACAAGGGCACGGGACATGGTAATACCGCTGATCACCTTTTAGAAACTCCCCCCAGATCACACCCCCAACCGTGGTGGGGGTGCTGGTTTTAACACGAAGCGGATACGGGAAGCTCTTGGATCGCTCCTCGGCGTTTTGAAGCGCTCCAGCCTCGCGCTCGGTCCTGAGTTTGAACTTGTCGGTCTCATCCATCACGATGAAACCGGCCGGGTGGGACGCCAGGTTGGCCGGGGAGTTGGATCCGACGAATTTCAGCGAGGCCCTGGCAAAAGTTTGCCCGCAAGTGGTGTAGAGATGCCGGTCATCCGGTTTCTGGATCCGAAGCGGCGGGCAATCGTCCACGAACGGCCGCCAGCGATTGGTTGAGAATGTCCTGGCGAGATCCAGGTTCGGCATGACCCAGAGCAGATTCATGGGGTCGTTGCAGAGCTTCCACGCCGCCCCACCCATGATTGTCATGGTTTTGGCCGTCTGCGTCCCAAAACAGAGCACGAGATCGGTAACTGATTTGTCCCGGAATGCCTCAAGCGGCTCCCTGACGTAAGGCCTGGAATCCGTTCGGAACGCCCCAGGAGTCGCCGTCTCGCGCTCAGTAAGCACGACATAACGCTCCAGCCATTCCCACACAGGAATGTCCTCTGGCGTCGACAGCATCTCCCACATGGCCGTTTCCACGGCCGCGGCAGCGTGCGGGCTACTCGGAAGGCGGCGGGCCATGCGTCAGAGCTTTTTCATAGCTCGTTTGGCCCTCTAAAATTGCTGCTTCCACTTCTGCAGAGATCACGCGTTCCGCCATCACGTCATCCTGGGGATTTACTTTCGATGCACACCGCTTTCCAACAGCCCGCAATCTCATCAGAAGGGGTCCCCACGCCCTCCGGATGATCTCTTTGGAGTCTTCTATCGAAATCAACTGACCGCGCTTTTTCTGAAGCTCCAGGACAGCTTCCTCCATCTCAATACGGTTCGAGCTGGCCTTGTTGTAGGCATTGATGGCAGTGACCAACTTGTCGGCATGCTCGCCGGATCGGCATCGCTGAACCACCTCCGCGGCCTGCTCCTCAATCTCAATCGCCTGCTTCAGGGAACGCTCAATCGTGTTGAGCTTCGGCCTTTTCCTGGCATACCCCCCGGACCCCGGTTGGTTGTTTGTTTGAAATTGCACCCCTGCACCTCCGCTCTCCCCGTTTTCCGGATCGTCTGGGAAGGAATTGGGGCGAGAATGGCCGGAACGATAGCCCACCCCCAACTTGGCGTTTGAATTCCTCCATTCGGTTGCCGCCTCGACGGAATCGACCGGACATCCTCGGGAGATGAGCTTGTAGACGTAGGCTCGGGAGGTCCCCCATGCCTGGGCGATGACTGGAACGAGGCTTTTTGAGGGAGAACCTGATGTCACAACCTCAGTGCAACTTGTCAACTAATCAGTCACACACAAAGTTACATGACAATGGCATTGGCCTAACCTGTTGAAACATGATTCAAATAGATTCCTTTACCACCATGGTGGTGACATTTCTAAGCACAGGTCGTGCACGGGTATCGAGTCAGACCAGTGCAGCGATGGATCAAGATGGCGACTCGCTCGGCGAACCGGCTGCACAGGTAGCACAGGTAGCACAGGTATTTCCCGCTGGTTTCCTAGAGAATAATCCTCTTTTTGAATTCCGCACCTTTTTCACCCACACAAACCCCCAACTACCTATGCTACCTATGCAACCTTTGCATAGGGGGACTCAACAACTTCAACGAAAGCGACTTGCAAACTGCACAGGTTGAGCTGATACCTGTGCATGACCTGTGCAAAAACACCGGATTTCAAGCGCTTTGGGACACAATGGCTCTAAAAACACACAAAACCATCGAATCACGATCCTCCGAGTCGTCCGTATTTATTCGATCCAAGTCGCAACGCGACGACTATTCTTCAACTCAATAACATTACCAGATTTAACATAGGTGCTAAGGTCTGGTCGATCCGACAAATGGGTCGCAGGGAAAACGCCAAAGAAACGCATGGAAACGAGGGCAAAATTAAGGCCCGAAATCGGGAATCCGACATCGGGCCTTAATGAGGGATCGAGGGTGAGAGCTATGCTGACTGAGGTTCCGCCTCTACAGCGTCGGGAGCGGCGGCGGGGACATCGGGCTCCTCGATAAAGTAACGCTTCTGGCGGCCCTTGCCTGACGATCCGAAGAGAATCGTTTCCCCGGAGGCCATGCGGAACGAACGGGGGCGATTACGCTGATCGACATTGGGGCCATAGCGGCCGAGCAGGAGGCCGAACGACGACTTGGCCTTGGCGGAGAGGAGGAAATCTCCATCCGACTTACGGCCGTCGAGCAGCCAGGAGAAGAGATCATTCTCGGCGGCGGCATTCACGACCTCTTGGAACGTGAACTCCTTGCGCGGGGTGAACATCTCCTCCATGAGGACCGTGAACAACTCACGGATCTGGCGATCCTCATTATTGCCACCGACGGCGAGCTGAGGCGCCTCGAGACAGTTCCCGAAGCCCGCATGGGCGACGATCCCGCCGATGAGATCCCCCCACTGCTCGAATCCCAGCTTAGGCTTAAAGCCGAACGACGAGGCCGTGGGGCGGCCTGCCTGATCCCAAGACCGGACACAGGCCCAGAGAGCCGAGAGAATATCGATCCGGTTCTCCTTTTGCATCAGCCAGGCATCATCGATGACGAACGGCGGCTTACGATCTTGGACATCGCCCTCGGAGACCTGGAGATCACAGAAGAGGAATCGGTGGGAAAGATCCGGCGAGACCATGAGATCATTGCCGGTGACGAACAGGGAAATCTTATTGGGAGCCATCACCATCTCAGACGTGCCAAGGACACGAGCCTCCCAGAAGGGAGTCGTCATCAGGGCCTCCAGCGCCTGAGACGAGAGATAGCCGCGGACGTTATCGAAGCAGATATAATTCGAAGCCGAGATAATGGCCGAGTCGATACGCTTCACCTGCTCCTCCTCCTTGGCATGCCAGGACTGAGCGACGAAACGGCCGTAGATGGGAACGATGGCGATCTTGGCGAGAAGAGACTTACCGGAACGCTGGGAATTGGCGTTAAAGATGAAGCCCATGCGCGAAGCGCCCTCCGGGAGGAGACCGACACAGAACTGGGCGAACATCGCGGCGACCTGGACGGCCATCGACCGGCAATTTTCATCAGACCGGAGCCGTTCCCCCTTACGCTCGGCAAAAGGGAACTCACGGAGCAGGGCGCGGAGATAGACCGTCGAAGTGATGAGATCCCAGTCATGGTAGAACTGGTTCTCACCACCACCCTCGGGGACCGGGGAATCGACTGAGGTGGTCATGATTTCATCCTCCCGAAAGTTGGGCGCGGGCGGACTCCATAGATGCCCTCTGTATCGAGAACCAGGAGACCGACTTGACTGGGTGGAATCTCCCTCCAATCCCCCTCAAACCAAAGGGCATCACCCTTCTGGAGGAGATCGTAATCCGACAAATGGCGGCGGGAGAAAAGGCGCTTATTCCATGCCGCGATGGCTTCATCAGAATCGGATTTCATAAAGTTAGTGTTGGATCTGTTTGTCATCTTTTGTTCAATCACTGATTGCAGTTCGGCGAGCTTGGCTCCTCGATTTGTTGGGAAATAAAGATCGTGGAGAGCTTCATCCGCTCGATCTCGTCGCGGAGGTAGCGGATGGAATCTGCGATTGCATGATAAATCATTGGCTCGGAGTAATTCTGATGCCATTCGATTCGCTTGATCTCATCCTCCAGCGGCCGCGCCGCCAGATTTCCTTCCTTAAACCATCTTGACTGCGACTGATCGACGACAGGGGCTGAGGCGGTAATTGGTTTTCCGATACCCAGCAGGAAATCGGCCATGGCCTCTTGTGCTTTTTCCAGCGGCCGCTCCTTAATCTCACCCTTCAAAACCGAGAGGGTCGCCTCTAGCTTCTCGATGGCGACAGATTTTTTTTCTCCGGCCGTGATCGTGATAATGACTTTTTTCTTTTGCTCCTCTGGCGCGGGGGCGGCTAATTTAATCCACTCTTGTAGTCGAATAACGACATCTGGGCTTTTATGCCCATCCCATTTGGGAGCGAAATTGCGTTGTTCGGCACCCGTCTTAACTGCCAGATCCCACATCTTTTCTGGCAGATGGTAAGTAACATCTCCGCTTGGCAACCTCATCCCTGCAATAAACCATCCATCAAATGATGATCCGTCATCGTGCTTCTTACTGATCCATGACATACTTGGAACTCTTTGGAGTAGCGCAAGAAATAGAGTGCAACGATGGTCATATAGCTCGTTGAATGTATGGTATCCGTCCGAAATTTCTCCCTTGTCCACTGATTCCTCTGGCGCGGGGGCATCTTGCCAGCAACAACCCGGTTTTGCGTTGCAGCGTGGCATTCCGTGGTTTCCGTCGCATTTGCTGACGGGTTCCTCTGGCGCGGGGGCGAGTCGGGCTTGTTTTTTGACTGCATCAATCTCGTGGTGGAGATCAATTAGCTGACTGACTGAAAGCCCCTCTTTCTCCAGCTTTTCGGCAATCTCAATAGCTCTGTTCAGAAGCTCCCGGATCCTCTCGACCTCGTTAGCTTTCTCGGAAAGCTCGCGTTCTAGCTGGCGGCAAAACTCAACTGGAATATGGTCGTGGAGATCCCAAGGATGATCCTTGTATTTTGCATCAGTCCTCGGCGTTGGTGTGGTGTCGGGGTTCATTTAGATGGGTTTTGGGTATTGGTCGATTTCACCTTTCCAAAAAGACGAAACTTTCTCTTTGAATTTTCGTAGCACAGAAACCTTTTTGGAGTTTGCTTTTATCGCTTTGGACTGGAGTTTCCCTTTTGCCCTAACTCCACGTGCGCCAGTATGCTTGCGTCCTATTTTGTAGGGTTTTGAGCGTGTTGGGTGTGGGTTCATTTGGTTAGTTGGGTGAGTTCTGCGGCGAGTCTTTGCCAGATGCGATTTGCTTCGCTTTTGGCGGGTTCCATCATTTTGAAAATGCATCCTTGAACTAGCCCAGATAGGTCTTTGGCGATATCACAGAGCTTCTGGTTTTCAGCTTCGGCCTTATGCCTCGCCCGCTCGCAGCAGAGGTCAGTAACTACTGACGTTCTGTGCTGAGGGTCATAATATGAGCCGCAATTAAATACTGGAATATCATTACGCATTTCAGCCCCGCAGAACTTGCAGTTTGTGTCGGGGTTCATTTGGTTAGTTGGTTGTATTCTTTGCGGTATTGATCGGCTGTTCCCACAGGATCACCGCCTTCCATTTCTTCGATAGCCCTCTCCAGCAGCTCGCGGAGCTTCTGGTTTTCTTTTGTGATTTCATCTACCTTAATGCTTAATATCGCATTTTGATTGATTTTATGGGCAAGACTCTGCTGAATGAGATCCTCTAACCCAATAGCTCTATTGAGTTCATCTATTGCGGATTGGCAGGAAATCTTTATATCAGCTAACCGATATTGAGTTGCAAATTGTTGCAGCTCCTCTTCAGTCATTTTTCTTGGTGTGTTCATTTTGTGAGTTCGTTCGTTTTATTAAGGAAATCCTCCGTTTCATCCCAAAGCGGCAACATGCGGCTGATTTCTTCTTGAAGATCGATAATTAGCCACCGAGCTTCGTTAAACAGCTCGCGGAGCTTCTGGTTTTTTGCCTCTGCCTTC
>Ga0007866_1000462_pt1 | contig 11833 bp, 14 predicted proteins | sample CryBogCBH18Jul07_FD_71223 | JGI IMG/M metagenome (GOLD analysis project Ga0007866, IMG submission 71223) | Freshwater microbial communities from Crystal Bog, Wisconsin, USA - CBH18Jul07 | ecosystem: Environmental > Aquatic > Freshwater > Lake | place: Crystal Bog, Wisconsin, USA | collected... | reverse complement strand
TGACATACGGATTTGGCGAATACAACAAGCCGGGCGACACTTTGCCTGCACGCCAAGTGACGCATAAAGGCTCCTTTCATTTCAATTCTGAATTGCATCAGCTGGAAGACCGCACTACAGCGTACAACCATGTCTTATTTACTTCGTTGGATCTCATCCAAGATTTCAATTTGACCAATCCAAACCTTATCTACGTGGCGACGTATGAGGGTATGCGTTTTGCGTTCAGCCGCAGAGAAAATTTTTACAAACAGGCGGATTTGTATCATTATCGAGGCGACGCGCTGTATTCGATCATGGATACGCAGCTGATCGATTCGATGACGGGGTTTGATACTGAAAGTGTTGTGGTATCAAATAGCCTTCCAATTTGGCTCAGTCTGAATCAGTACTTTCCCTTGTATCCATCCTATTTGGTGGGTCAAAACTTGGCGCCTCCATACGCAAGTGTTGACATTGATCCGCGCCAGACGACAGCTTTGCAGCAATTCCCCTTGTTGGACAGCGAATCAAACCCCTATCAACTTGTGCACGATACGGTTCGTATCACCATTTTTGGCACACGCAATAACGAAGCTTTAAACTTTGCGAATTATGTGTTCCAATACAGCCAAAACACGGATAATATTGGCGTGATGAACATGCCTGTTATTCAAGATGAAAAGGTAACTCAGCCGGAGCTGGGTATCATCGCTATGAAAAAGTCAATCACGTTCGAGGTTTCGTATTACCAAACCACGGTCAACAACGTAGCCAGAAAGTTGATTGAAGAAGCGTTTATCACACTCACACCCATTTAAAGGAGTTTCATCATGGCAGTCGGTCAAAATCAACCTCAAGTCCTCAACGGTGCAACCATCGTTGGTAAAGGTACCAAAACAGCATTGAACATTTCTGCTGCAACAGCTGTGAAAGCCGTTGCTGGCCGTATTGTTAAAGTTAGCGTTATTGTTGCTGGCAGCGCTGCTGGCACAGTCAATGATGCCGCCACAACTGGCGCAGCTGCAAGCGCAAACGAAGTCGCGGTCATCCCCAACACAGTTGGCGTGTATGACATTGATATGCCTACCTCGAACGGTATCGTTATCGTTCCCGGTACAGGTCAAACTGTTGCTGTTAGCTACAACTAATTAGGGGGGCGTCATGCCTAATATTGTCAATGTAAGCGTAACGCAACAAGTTGCGCCTGCTCCATCAACACTGCAACAGACAGGCGCTTTTGTGTCGCAAGGCGCGACAACATTGTCAACCGGGTCTACTGCTTTGTTGACTCAGCTCAGTGATCTGACAAGCATCTTGAAAGGTTCTATAGCCATTTCATCGATGACTTGGAGCACAGGCGTCGTCACAGTCACCACATCGTCTGCTCACGGTATTCCCAGCGGCGATACGATCCAAGCGATCATTACAGGCGTCACGCCAAGCGGATATAACGGCACATTTGCCGTGACATCTACAGGCACGACCACTTTCACTTATGCTTTGGCAAGTAACCCCGGTTCAGTGACCGTACAAGGTGCTGTTACCTATGAAGACGTACAAGAGTTGGTTGCTATGGCTACCACATTCTTTGCTCAAGGTTCAGGCCAAGCAGTGTATGTTTTGGAATTGGGTGTTGGCACTACCGCACAAGGCGTCACAGCTTTGCAAGCGTACATTACCAACCCTACCATTCGTTTCTATAGCTATTTGTTGCCCGCCACATGGGACAGCGAAACTACAGCATGGACAATGGTGAACAGCTATTCCAGCCCCACAGCTGAGACATATTTTTATGTCACAACTACAACGGCGACTTACACAAATTGGGCGTCTAAGAAAGCGGTTTTTGCCACTGTTCAAAGCCCTAGCGCACCTGTTACAGAATTTAGCGCCGCAGCTATTTTCTACGCAACTTTGGTCTACAACCCCAACGCAAGTAATTTGGCACACCCCTTGTCGTTTACCTACGTTTACGGCGTGACACCTTATGTGTTGACCAATTCGTTGCAAACGACTTTGAAAGCCGCTGGCGTCAACTGGATTGGTACTGGCGCGCAAGGCGGTATTAGCAACACGATTATCTTTTGGGGCACGTTCATGGATTTGAATGTGTTTAACTATTGGTATTCTGTTGATTGGACTTCTATCAACGTGCAATTGAATTTGGCTAATGCAATCATCAATGGCAGCAACAATACTGCCAATCCGTTGTATTACAACCAAGCAGGCGTCAACACTTTGCAGAAAGTTGCGCAAGCCACGGTTAACAATGGCGTTGCGTTTGGTCTGATCTTGTCCCCTGCAACAGTCAATGCAGTTCCATTCGTTACGTACATTGCACAACACCCCGGTGACTATGCAAGCGGTACATACAATGGTTTGAGCCTGACCTTTGTTCCAGCACGAGGCTTCGAGCAGATCACAATCTACTTGACTGCTTCTAACATCCCAAGCTAAGGAGTAAAGAATGGCAAACCCACAAGTAATTCAAGGTACATTAAATCGGCTGTTAGCGAGCGTCGTGTTCGCTAACTTCCCCCAATTAAATGTCACCTCATCGTATCTGGCGCGCGAAGCAATCAGCATTGCTTTTGATGGCGACACATCTTTGCTGATCGGCACGTTGACAAGCGCTGTGACTAGCCCTGAACCTTATGTTTATGGCACAGTCACCATGCACTTGTTGCGCACGCAAGCATTGGGTAACGCATTCAAAACCCAAGTGGAAACAAACACCACAATGGGTTCTGTGACTGTGTACCCCGATTCAACAACACTGACCCCATTCCAGTTGAATAACTGTGTTTTGATGGCAGTCCAAGAGATGCCTATGGCGGGATCTGACGCAAGTTTGGTCATTCGTCTGCGCGGTGTGTACAACGTCAACTCAAGCCTTTTTGCAGCAGGATAACTAAATGAAAATTGACCGAAATCTCAACCTCGTGATGCGGGTCGAGACTGAGGAAAACGGTAATGTCTTTGTACACTCCGCTTCTATCAGCCGATCAGTTTTTGAACAGTTTTATCTTGAGCTGGGAAAAGTATTCAGCCAATGCTTTGATAACACTAATCCGAGCCATCTGGCGTTGTCTGCACCTCAACTGGCCTACCCTGCGCTGAAGTCTGTTGCTACAGCACAGGGTAACTGGGAAGGCGCAGGCGGCGTCAGATTCGGTTTGATTAATGAAATCATCCGTTTGACTAGCGTTATTGTTTCAACAGAGAAAGGCTGGGACACCATGCCGTTTGATGTGGCAATAAAACGAGGAATAATTGATGAGGACGAAGAATTGGAGGTTTTGAGTTCGCTAGTTTTTTTTACTGCAATCTCCAAGGTCGCACCGAAAGATCTTCGCAATTCGTTCTTGGAGATGGCAGGGAGCTTACGAAGCTGGGAACTTACATCATCGGACTCTACGGCATACCTGAGTGGTTTGCCGACGTTGACCAAGAAAGAAAATTCTGGCAAGAAGGCGACAGCATCGTCGCTCATATCTTAGAATACTTTTCGACGAGAGGGTTTAGCGAGTTCATAAAAGAATTTGGTGGTAAGTGGACAGATGTGCAAGAGTACCGTCAAAGGCATTTGATCAAGGCAATCAATAACAAAACGATATTTTGACCAAAAGGTGAAAAATGGCTAATGCAAAGAGTGTTATTGAGATTGATGTCCTTGACGAGAAATTTCAAGCTTTTCAAAAAGAGTTTGAGAAATTTCAGAACGCGCTAAAAAAGTTACCTGCTGATTGGAATAAGGTCGATAAGAGCATCGGCGAGATTACCAAAAAGCAAAAAGAATTCAACAAGACTTTAAAAGAGGGCGTCGGTTCGCTCAAAGAAGCCGCCGTCCAAACAGGCGCGATCGCTAAAAATTTGGCGTCTAGCGTCGTGTCAATTGGTAAATGGCTTTCATTGGGCGCGCTTGGTGGCGGGTTTGGCTTTGGTAGCCTTGCTGCATCCGCCAGCGATTACCGCCGCACGGCGCAAGGGCTGGGTGTTAGTACCGGGCAATTGAGAGCAGCAAATGTTACTTTTGGCCGTTTCATAACGCCAGAATCTACGCTTGCTAACGTAGCCAATATGCAGGCCGATCTATCGCGTCGGCCATTCTTGGCCAACATGGGGTATCAACAAAATGCGAATGCAGCCGAGAATCTGCCAAATTTGATTAGGAAGTCGGTAGAGCTTTTCAAGCAAGGTGGCGGTACTGAGCAATGGGCTAAGACAATGCACTTGACCGATGTGTTTTCAATGGAAGAACTGCGCCGTTTGTCATCCATTAGCAAAGAAGAGCTTGAGAAAACAATTGAGTCTTACAAGAAGGCACAAAAATCTCTTGAAGTAGATGATCAGAAAAACCGCGCATGGCAAGACTTCTGGTTCAAATTGCAAGAATCTGGCCATAGACTTGAAACTGCTTTGATTGATAAGCTGGTTGCTCTGGCACCTAAGTTGGAAGAGTTTTCGACAAAGGTGACGGATCTCATTTTGAAATTTGTGGATGCGTTTGGTCAATACCTTGCAAGTGATCAATTCAAAGAAGACGCAGCACGATTGGGCGAATTGTTAAAAAACCTGTCCATAAAAATTGTTGAGGCAGCAGATTATCTAGGTCTGATTCATCTGACCAATGATCAAAAACGTCGCATAGCTGATGAGAAAGCGGAATCTGAAGGGCGATCTGCCGAAGGAAAACTTAATAAAAGTTCATCCACTACGCAAAACGAAAAAGATCGACGCGCACAGTTGATTGACATGTTTGTTGCGCGCGGGTACAACCGTGAAGCCGCCATAGGTTTTGTAGGTGGTTTGCAAGGTGAAAACGCCACGTTTGATCCGAACGTAGAAAATAAAGGCCACATTGGAATTGCCCAGTGGGACATCAACAGACGTAAAGCGTATGAGCGCTTGAGTGGAGATACATTCAAAGGTAGTTCGTTTTACGAGCAGGCAGACTTTATGTTCTGGGAACTGGAACATAACGAGAAAGCTGCAGGAGATGCTTTGCGCCGCGCTACAAACCGCAAAGCTGGTGTTGAAGCTAATATGAGCTATGAACGCCCATACGACCCACGAACACAATCAGGCAGCTATGAATCAGAAACCAATAGAAGATTGTCGATCGCAAACGGTATTAACATAACTGTGAATACTCAAGCAGGCAGCGATTTGACTGTCACCACCAACGCAATGCCCGGAGCTAGTCGATGACTTCTCTTTCACAGACCGTATTTTCGGCCACATATGAAGATTCACCCATCATCTTGCAGGGCGGCATTGCTCAAAATTTACCTTTGCAAGTGCTGCCCATAACATTGATCACTGAAGTGTTTGATGTTCCCGGCATTACGAATGGTCAGCTATTTGCGAAATACAAACCGCTATCAGGCGGAACATTGAGTAAATGGTCGGTCGCTGAATATCCTTTTTCAACAATGCAGATGGCGGCTAACGCGCAAGTGCAGCAGCCCCTCGACATCAGCATGTTGATGATTTGCCCCGCGCAAAACAACGGTGGCTACATATTCAAACAAGCTGTATTGACGGCGTTAAAATTGGCCTTGGATACGCACATCTTGTCAGGCGGTAGCTTTACGGTTGTTACCCCAGCGTTTACTTACACAAACTGTTTGTTGACAAGTTTGAGAGATGTGACGCCCACTGCCGATAAACAAGTGCAGTACATGTTTCAGTGGGACTTTACGCAACCTTTGATTACCGCAGCAGGAGCGCAACAAGTGCTGGGTAATTTGATGAACAAGTTTCAAAACGGTCTGCCTACGCCCAGCAATTTGACTTGGAACGACACGCCGCCAACACAAGTAAACGATTGGTATGAGTAAAGGCTGACCATGACCATCATCCCATTCAATCAAACCGCGACGGCTAATTTTCAGTTCAACCCTGTGTTGGATGGAACAACCTATGTGGCCATCTGTACATACAGCAGTTATGCAGCACGTTTCTATATCAGTATCTACGATACAAGTGGCAACTTGATTATGATCCGTCCGATTGTTGGATCGCCGGATGAGTATGACATCAACCTGTTGTTTGGGTATTTTCAGGCGTCAACGCTGTTGTACCGCGTCAGCAGCAACTCTTTTGAGATCGCGCCGTAATGCGTTACTACCAGATAAAGATCAGCCCAAGTTCAGTGAGTAAAGTTTCATTTACTCCGGTGGTTTACTCATCCATCAACAGAAACGGTACGGACAACGGCGCGGCTTTATCTGTAGACATCGATGTGTTTCAAACATGGTACAACCAGCCAGCTCAAAATGGTTTCATAACTATCAGAGGCGTTGACTTTTCACAATTAAATCAATCTGCGAACTTCAATTTTGCAAAGATTCAGGTGTATGTCGGCATGAGCAAAGGCTTGCCTTACGCCAATCCCAAACAAGCAGGATTGATAATTGACGGCACCATCTTGCAATGTTTTGGGAATTGGTTGGGAAATGATGTAAGTTTGAATTTGGTGATTGCCCCCGCCAATTACGACCCAAATCAAAACGTCAATTTGTCATTCAATTGGCAAAAAGGCGCGACGCTTACCGATGCGGTAAAAGCGACGTTAAATAACGCTTACAAAGATGTGCCGATAAACGGTCAGTTTTCTAAAAATTTGGTTTATCCGCAAAATGCGGCTGGCCAATATTCAGATTTGCTTTCATTTTCAAACGCCATTAATAAACTGAGTCGTCAGGTCATCAAAGACCCAACCTATTTTGGTGCTCAAATTTCTAGCACTTCAAGCGGCTTTTTGCTTTTTGACGGCACGAGCACATCGGTGAAAACCAACAACATTGATTTCACGGATATGGTGGGCAATTTGACGTGGAAAGACTTTGCTACGATCAATGCGAAGTTGATCATGCGCTATGACCTAAACGTCGGCGACTACATTGTGTTTCCGAAAGGATCGCCCGTATTGAACGTGGTAAATAATGGGTCGCAATTCAGGAACAACATATCGTTCCAAGGCAAGTTCATCATTACCTCCGTGCGGCACGTAGGGTCTAGCCGTCAACCAAACGGTTACAGTTGGTGCACCATCGTTGACGCTGTTATTCCGGGGACGCCATTGGTATGAGCAACTCACAAAAAATTCCTTTAGCCGTCAGCCTGAACAGGTTTACGGAAAAGAAAATACAAGATTACAACGACATCTTGGGCAAGATATTGCCCTGCTCTGTTACAGCTGTAGAAGGTAATTTTGTCACGGTCAATTTTGAGATATTGGCTGATGATCTGACACTTCCTCCTGTGACAATACCGATCGCGCAAAGCCAATACACGCGCTTGCCGATCCAAGTTGGCGACAAGGGAATCTGCCTTGCGGCAAATACTCGGTTGGGCGGTATCACAGGTGAAATATCTGAAACTGCCAATATTCCGGCGCCATTAGATCAACCTTCCAATTTGGGTGGGTTGGTGTTCATGCCTATTGGTAACAAAACATGGTTCACAGTAAATGGTAACTATTTAGTGCTATATGGCCCTCAAGGTGTAGAAATAACTATTCCAGATCAAAGCGTTAAATTGGTTTTGACAACATCAGGAATTACAATCACAGGCAATTTAACTGTGAACGGAAACATATCTTCGACGGGCACTTTGACCAACAATGGCAAGAACGTCGGCAGCACACACACCCACAGCGGGGTCACTGCCGGAACTGGTAACACAGGAGCACCCAATTGAGAACCTATGGAAAAAATCAAGACGGGCAATGGGTAGAGATTACCAATACAAGCTATGTCTGGTTGGCCACGCTCGCCCAAACTTTGCGTTTGAATCAAGGCGAAAGCCCTTTCTACGCAAATTACGGCATACCTGCGCACACTTCAGTGATGACTCAGGTAGCGCCCAATGCCGCAGTCAATAGAACACAGCAACAATACGCACCATATTTTGCAAGCTTGACGGTGTATAAAGATCCAACGCAAACGGATCCCACCTATATAATCAATGCGGTTTTCCAAAACGGGACGACCCTTCAAACCAGTGTAGCGACATAGGATAGAAAATGGCATCAATCACATCCGCAGGCGCAATTCCGGCAACCCCCACGGACTTGTTAAACGAAGAAATTGCGCTGGCGACAACCTTGTCGCCGGGATTGACTGCCAACTTGCCCGGCTCTTTGGTCGAAGACATGGCCTCCACAGCGGCCGGCGCTTTGGTGGTGCAAGATCAAGCTTTCGTTGATTTAGTCAACTCCATCAGCCCTTACACTGCCAACTCGATCATGTTGTATCAATTGGGCGAAGTTTATGGAGTGGCGCAAGGTGTTGGATCAAACACTTCCGTTTATGTAACTTTTACAGGAAACCCCGGCTTTGTTATTCCTGCAGGTTTTATCGTATCTGATGGTAACTACCAATATACAGTGCAAGACGGAGGCATCATCAATGCAGCTGGCGTCAGCGCTGCACTGTATTGTTTGGCCAATACCAGCGGTTCTTGGGCGGTTCCTGCAGGTACAGTGACTCAGTTGATCACTTCAATCCCTTCCGGTTACACCATCACGTGCACCAACTCAACAGCGGGGGTACCCGGCGCCGCCGCGCAGTCTTTACAAAGCTATCAAGCACAAGTGATTCAAGCAGGTCTTGCTTCAGCACAAGGTGCACCTACTTTTCTAAAAACATTGCTGCAACAGGTCAGCGGCGTACAAGCGCGGCTGATCTCTATCTTGAACCCCGCTGTTGGGCAATGGGAGATCATCTGCGGTGGCGGCGATCCCTATCAAGTTGCGAACGCCATTTTTCAAGGCATTCCTGATATTTCCGTATTGACAGGTTCTACTTTGTCCGTGACGGGGATCACAAAGGCCAACCCCGGCGTGGTCACAACTAACTTGAATCATGGGTATTCTACTGGCCAAGTCGTGACAATTGCGGGCGTCAACCCTTCAGCGTACAACGGCACGTACACGATCACAGTGTTGAGCAATACTACTTTTAGTATTGGGGTAAACACTACATCTTATGCCACATACGTCAGCGGCGGCGTTGTCACACCCAATTTGCGTAATGTCACAGTGTCGGTCAATGATTATCCAAACACTTACAGCATTATTTTTGTGAATCCTCCAGTTGAAACCGTTGCAGTGTCGGTGACTTGGAACACAATTTCTACCAACTTGGTATCACCTGCAGCAGTTACTCAATTGGCCGCACAGCCAATCACAGACTACATCAATTCGATTGTCGTTGGTCAACCGATCAACGTATTTGACATCCAAGAAACATTCGCCAATGCAGTCTCATCTATTTTGCCTGCTAATCAAATATCAAAGATCAGTGTCGTTGTGACGATTAACGGCATAGTGACTGCGCCTGCATCAGGCACGTTTATGATTTATGGCGATCCAGAAAGCTATTTTTCTACCAGCGTATCGCTTATCACCATCGCGCAAGGCTGACCATGATTACCACAACGCTTCCTGCCTATCTGTACGAACAGTACAGCTACGACGATACGACACCGTATTTGAAAGCGTTTTTTGATGCGTACAACCAGTTGTCTCAAACCAATTTGAACAACTTGAATAACCTGAATTTGCCAATCTATACAAGCAGCAATATCACAGGTGTTTTATTGGATTGGGTAGGTCAGGGTATCTACGGATTCCCACGCCCCAGCCTTTCTTCAGGCAATACATTTACGCCACTTGGCGTATATGACACTGTTCCATACGATACGACAGCATATTCGCAAGATGTCAAATCGGGTACAAGCACGTATTACACCGTCACGGATGACTATTACAAGCGCATCCTGACATGGAACTTTTATAAAGGTGATGGTTTTCAATACAACACAAATTGGTTGAAAAGGCGCGTAAAAAGATTTTTGTTAGGTGTCAATGGCAGCAACCCTGTCATTGATAACACCTATGAAATCAGCGTCACGTACACATCGACCAATGCCATAACCATTCACATTCCGAATAATTCTTTGTCGCCAATCTTCGCGGCGGCTTTGCAAGACGGTGTTTTGAATGTACCATTCCAATACACCTACACAGTGACTTACTAAGGGTACAGCATGTCGATTCAACTCTTTGCCAACAACGCAAAAACAACCTTAGCTGCCGCTGTAAACAGCACCCAGACAACAATCTCTGTGGCGCCCGGTACAGGTTCGCTTTTTCCCAGCCCTTCGAGTGGCCAACAATTCAAAATCACTTTGGTAAGCGCTGCAAGTTCCAGCGTTTACGAAATTTGTAATTGCACGGCCAGATCCGGCGATACCTTGACAGTTCAGCGCGGTCAAGAAGGTACAACAGCGCAGCCATTCTTACTCAACGACATTGCAGCAAACTTTGATACGGCTGGGGTGATGCAGAACTTTGTGCAAACAGATGTATTGCAGGCCAACTCAGATTTGTTTGCTGTTGCGGGCGGTACAGCAAACGCGCTGACCGCGACGTTTTCTTCGGGTCTTACTTCGGTTCCAAACGGCATGACCATCTGGGTTGATGCCAGTTATGCCAATACGGGCGCAGCCACTTTGCAAGTGACACTTGGAAGCACCATTATCTCGGCAGCTCCAATTGTCAAAGGCAACAACGCGGCGTTGGCTGCAGGCGACATTCCCGGCGCCGGATACCCGTTGACGCTTGTGTACAGCTCAACGTACAGCGCATGGGTGCTGAGTAACCCTTTTGTGGTTTTTAACCTTGGCGCTATCTATCCTGTTGGTTCAATCTATTTCAACGCATCAAACAACACCAACCCCGCAACACTGTTGGGGGTTGGCACTTGGTCGGCGATTGGACAAGGAACCGTGTTAGTGGGTTATCAATCAGGCGACCCTTTGTTTGGCACTGTTGGAAACACAGGCGGCAGCAGGGATGCGGTTGTTGTTAGTCATACGCATACGGCGGTCGTCAATGATCCCGGCCACAATCACCAATACCAACATGCTTACAACGCGCAACCTCAGTCGGGAAATACTACGCCTTGTTTTGCAAGCACCTATACAGACAACACAAGTACGGCCACAACAGGTATATCTGTGACAAACAATACTACAGGTGTGGCAGGCACAAACGGAAATCTTCAACCATATCTGGTCGTTTATATGTGGGTAAGAACCGCATAACAAAAAGGAAACAACATGACATTCAATTTTGGAAGCCCAATCACAGGCACATTAACAACCACTACAGCTGCGGTTGCGGTGCCCAACACTCCCGTGCCCTTGAGCATTGTGTTGAATTCTGCTGCAGGTGGCCGCGCTATTCAACTGTCGTTTGACAACGGCGCTACTTACTATCCGGCTGTAACTCCAACCTACACTGAAACCAGCCAAATTGTTTATGTGTTGACATTCCCCGTCACCACAATCAAATTTACTGGTGCAGCTGCTGACACCTACGCACTCGTATCGTAATGTCAACCTTACTCTTCGCCAACCAAGCGCAGACTGCACTTGCGCTGCCTGCAACAAGCACGCAAACAACTCTGACGTTGGCGGCGGGTACAGGCACGTATTTCCCTGCGCCGGGGACTAATCAGTCCATTCTTCTAACCATTGTCAGTACTTCAAATCAGCTGATCAATGAGATTGTGCTTTGCACAAATATCACAGGCGACGTACTTACTGTAGTACGCGGCCAAGAGGGAACCACGCCTCGCGCATGGGTTGTCGGCAGTTTTGTCATCAACTTGATGACTGCTGGAACTGGCAACGCTTTTGCACAGATATATGGTTTGGAAAACGGACTGTATTCAGCCGAATTTACCAACATGGTGACGAACACAGGTCAAGTCATTGCTGTACCTGTGAATGCTAACGACCTTGTGAATAAGGCGTATGCCGACTCCATTTCACA
>Ga0007866_1000455_pt1 | contig 11925 bp, 4 predicted proteins | sample CryBogCBH18Jul07_FD_71223 | JGI IMG/M metagenome (GOLD analysis project Ga0007866, IMG submission 71223) | Freshwater microbial communities from Crystal Bog, Wisconsin, USA - CBH18Jul07 | ecosystem: Environmental > Aquatic > Freshwater > Lake | place: Crystal Bog, Wisconsin, USA | collected... | reverse complement strand
TAAAGCTTCAACAGAAGAATAAATTTTAATACGGCTTAAATCTGTAAAATGTTTTTTTAATTCTGTACTAACTGTAGAAACAGTACTGGGGTTATCTGTACTACCGCGTGAAAAGAAAGGGTCTTCTTTTGAACCGCCAAAATCATAAGGTGGTATTTCTCCTTCTTCATATGCTTCTATTTCATCAAAAAGTTTTGTATTTTCTTTTGCTTTGGCTTCTGCCCTTTTTTGCGCTGCTTCGTTTATGTTTGCTTCTGAACTGGTTCTAAACCCTTTAGCCGCAGATAACGCACTTGTGCTTGGTACAGTAGCGGGCTGTTGTGCGCGTTTTGATTTTTTAAATCCAAGTGTTGCAAGTTGTGCTTCAAGAGAAGTAATTCTATTTAATAAATTTAATTTTGCTTGATAGTAATTTTTATTTCTTTTAGATGTTTCTTCTGCGTCAATTAATTTTTTAAGGTCTTTAGCCGTTACTGGGCCATTCCGTTCCATAAAATCCACGTACGCTTCGTCAATCTCTTCATTAAGAGATTCAGCTTTTAGACGTTGGATTTCTTTTTGCTGCTCAAGATCAATCAAATGGCGTTCAGCATCCACCGCGTCATCGTGCAGTTTTTGAATTTTCTTTTGTTCTGGCGTGACAATGGGTTCAACGCGCCCTTGTTTGCGCGTAATGCCGGGCAACTCTTCTAATTGTTTTTTGGTATCTTTGACTTCTTGTTTAAAGTCCGATGCGTCTTTTTCTGCTTTTGCAACTTTGGTTTCTTGATTTTTAATTTTCTTTTCAAGCACACGCAAAGCAAATGGATAAGGATGCTTTCCAAAAACGCCGTGTCTTTGACCAGTGGGTCTAGCATTAACAGGTTCGCCTCGGGCATCGGCCAGTTGTTCTTCAAGCATCTCAAGATACTTGCGTTCTGTTTGAACTTGATCGCTCATCATGGCTTGCACCATAATCTCAGCGCTATCTATTTCGCTATGCTTGGCTTCTAAAAGACCGTTAAGACTTTCTGTTTGATCTGCAATTTCTTTTTGCAAATCTGCAATGATGGCATTTTTTTCTTCGTACTTAAACAACTGATACGTTGCAAGCTCCGTGCGATTAGCACCTTCTTTTTGGGTAAGAACACCTGATAAACGTGCGTTAATCTTATCAAGCTCAATTTGTTCTTTGTCCAAAGCGACTGTGGCTTTATCAAGCCCATCGCTAATACGTTGAATCTCAGGATCAAGAAACTGATCTACTGTTTGTTTAATGTATGCCCTAGCAATGTCTCTAGCACGAGCAACAGCTTGTTCAAAATCTCCGCGCTGATGTTCAACTTGTTTAGCCAAGTCCGCTACAAGTTTTAGCCTTGCTTGTTTTTGATTCTCAGCAATACGCTTAAGTTTAACGGCCAATTTCTTGGCATCATCAATTGCTTTTCTTGCTTGCACAAGTTTAGGAGACTTTGCAAAGTTGGCTGGAGTAGCGCGGATGTAACCAATATCTTTCTCAGTCTCAGGGAATAAAGACTTCTGCCCCGCTTCTTTCTGTTCCATGGCTGTGGGTTTGCCAGCGGCCATGGCATCGTTGAGCTCACGGATATCGGTTTGTGTAACTTGTCTGCCAGAGTTAATGCGATCTACTAAATTCTCAACGGCATCCAACACCGGATTGCTTGCTTTGCCCGCATCCATAAGATCAGCGGCTTGATTGAGCGCATCCCTAGCCGCAGGGCGCATACCGCCCATCTTGGCCATTTTGTCACGAACAAACTCAGTACGGCGACGTAGTTGTCCGGCTGGTGTGGTTGCAGTCTCGCCACGAGCTTCCGCAGTTTTCTTAGCTTCTGTGGTGGCAAACTGTGTCTTTAATAGTTGCTCAACACGTCTAGCGTTATTGGGCAGTTTGTTTAGCTCAGCACGGTGTTCGTCCAACTGCTCTTTAATAACCTGCACGGCTTTGTCGTATGCGCCAAACCGATAGTCCCTGATGGGACGCGCATCAACTTGTGTTTGTTTTTCAAACTGTGCGGGGCGAATAATTTTGTGCGCACGCATCTGCGCTGGCTGCACCATGACTTGCTCAACCTTGTCACGCTTGGGAGCATTTTGAACGCGTTGTATCCACTCGCTCAAGGTATCATGCATTTGTGACGCGGCTTTTAGAGCCTCATCAGTTGTCAATGCGGGCTTATCAAAAGCTCTGCGATGTAATGCAGCTTCTTGCAAACTGGCGGTAATGTAGCGTCCTCTTGCAGCTTCAGCTTTATCGTTAAGCCCTTTCATGGTGGTACTGGCCATACCAGTACCGTAAGCCGCTAACGTAGTTTCAGGCTGCCCTGTCTCTGGGTTGATCGTGCGTTGCTTTTCTTTGCCCAAAACTTCTTCACGGTGCATGCGCTCAGCAAGGTCTTCCAAGTCGCGCAATGCTTCGTCTTGTGCCATCCTTGTGGCGATCAACTCACGGGTATAAGGAGAGCCTTCGCCGGACAAAGCTTTAATCTGTGCCGTAACTGCACGGCCTTTAGCAAGAGCAAGGGCTGCTACATTTCTTTCACCTGCTCGTTTAGCGGCCCAATATTCTTGGTTGTGCTGATCAGCTTGATGCAACAAACTATCAACAGTATTTTTTAAACTCTCAGCACGGCCCTTTTCCATGGGCCTAAGTTGTTCAGGCACTGCAACAGCAGGCTCTTTACCTGCAACCGCTTTCTCAAAGATGGGGTCAAGGTAGTCAAAGTTGGGCTCGCCTGTCTCCCGTTGTTCTTCAACTTGCGCCTCAGACTCTTTGTACATTGCCAGTTTATCTTTTTCAGGCGTAACTTTCTGTTGTTCTAGTTCTTGAGTACGGCGTTCTAATTCTGCTGCCGCTTCCTGTTTAAGTTTAAGTTTTAAACTTGACAATATGGCGTTGTTGTCCGCACGAGTTAATCCCGGCACTCTAGTTTGCCCGTCCACCATTTTTTGTGCCAAGCCCGGCGCATTCATAATGTACTCAATATAATCAGCACGGTCAGTGTGATTAAACTCTTGCGCGCGCTTAATAAGTGCTGCAGCTTGGGTTGCTACGGGATCAACAGGCTCTGCTTTAGTGGGCGCATGCGCTTGCTGCAACTGCTGAATCATATATTCTTCAGGAGATATCTCGGGCTCAAGCTTATGGCCCATTTGCTCCAACATGTATTCTTGCGGTGTCATGCCCGCAACGCGTTGCTTCTCAGCCTCTTGTTTGGCCTGCTCTTCTTGTTGCTTCGCTTCAGTTTCTTTCTGCGTTTGCAACTGGTTGTAGAGTGGGCGAACGCGTCGATATTCTTCGGAACCTTTTGACAACTGTTTGCGCAATTCTTTTAACTGGGCAACATTCTGGTCGTACTGATCCATTTCCGCAGGTAGTGCGGTCTCGATGTCTGGCTTCTTGGTCTGGCTTTGCAAATCTTTATATTGAGCTTGCAACGCCTCATACTTCTGCATGAAATCCTGAATGTACTCAGGCTTTTGTTTGTCCAGTTCTTCTTGCTGTTTGGCAGCTTCTTTCTGGGACTCTTCATCGCTCTGCGCTTTGAGCGCATCAATTTGTTGCTGTCTAAGCTCTTCTTGCTGAGCCTGCGCCGCTTGTCCTTTGATCTGACCGCGTTCAATAGCACGTCCCGGCACACCCAACACGCCACCAAGAACTGCGCCCCCAAGGAAGTTATCCAAATATTCTTGACGTGCATCAGGATCAGTTAGGGATAACCCTGCTTGCAAACGCTCCAATACTTGTTGAGCAGCTTCGGTTGTACCTTCAATACCTGCGGTTTTACCTGTTTGTAGCGCGTAGTCTTGCAGTGTTTTAGCCAACCCTTGATCAGCAATTTTCTTAGCTTCTGCGTTGCTTAGCTTCTCACCCGCTTCACCAAAGATTCCTTTGATACCGGGGATCATTTTCAAAGACACAACGTCCAAGGCAGCTTGCGGTACGGACGCGGCAGCGGCGGCTCCTAAATTTGTTTCGCTTAGTTTTTTGCCTGACTCTAACTGACGGGAAAGATTAGACCCCGTAAACTGTAGTGCAGACGCGGCTCCCGTGGCGGCCATGCCAGCCAAACCTTCTGGTGCCAAGATACCAGCCGCAATTGGTGCAGCCATATAGGGCAGTGAACCCCCAGCCAATTCACCAAACTTAGTCAGTGGCGCTTCAAGCCAACCTTTCTCAGTTGGCCTGTATATTTTCTTGGCTTCTTCTTCCCGTGCTTGGCGGTACTTCTCCGCTTCGTCAACATTCATCAGCCCAGTACGGCCTGCCAACGCGGCAATATCCCCCTTAAGGGATTCAGTACTAGCTCTTAGGGATGGTAAAAACCCTGACTGGGGTTCTTCTTTGGGTGTTTCTTTTTTAGGCGCGAGATGCGACATGACTGCCGCGTACGCTTGGGCATCCGTCAGATCAGTAGGGGACTCGATATCAAACGTTCCCTTACCCGGAATATCAACTGAATACTGCGGCATTCCGCACCTCGCTAATTGTTAATCACCACGTCTTGTAACTTTAACGCCTGTTGGCATTGTACCCATGAATGGGGACATTTGTTGCACAAAATCTTGGAAACCTGAGAAATCACCCATCTGACCTTTAGTGGTCTTCATGTAATTGTCAATGAGATCTTTTTGCGTCATTGGGCCTGCTTTGTTTGTTACTAATTGCTGGTAGCGTTTAGCAAATTCCGGATCCTTCATGGCATTGATCAATTGAATCTCAGGCGAAATACCGTAGCGTTCACCAAATACTTTACTTTGGTTGGCTTCCGTTTGCGCTTTAAGTTCTTCAGCCGCCACTTGACGTTCTTTAAGCCCTTGCATTTTGGCTTCTTGTTCTTGTTTAAGCGCGCCAATGCCAGCTTCGCCCAAGTTTTGAAACGCATATGGCGATTTACCAGCCATCATACCAAGGCCAAGATTCAACAAGAAGTCGTTCCAGTCTCTACCACCTTTACCGCCTGCAGTTTGTGTAACCGTATTAGCGATATCACCTGTAGATGGAGCAGTAGGCGTGCCTTGCAATTTTTGTAAAGCACCAAAACCCGGATCCTCCATATCTTCCATGTCTTGTGTTTGGGCAGCGGTATTACTTCCTGTTGGAGTAGCAGATGGTTGTGATGCCGCACTTGAAAGATTAGCAAGCCCTGCTGTTCCAGCAACTGTGGCTCTGGCGGCATTAGCGGCTTCGAGCATGCGAGCAGCTTCGGTAGCTTGTCTTACATCAGCCGCATTTTGCAGTTCTAGTGCTTTGCTTGGCGCTTGTGCCAACCTAGCTTTTTCTGCTGCGGCGGCACTTTGTGATAATGCTTCAGCTTCTTCTGGTAAAGCACCAGATTCTTGTGCAAGATTTTTAGCATTTTGCGCCAAAGAAGCAATACCGCTTTGTTCATTTGCGGCTTTATTAGCTGCTTGTAATTCTGAAATAGCTTTTTGACTAAGTGTTCCAGCTTCTTGCGGTGCAAACTTGTTGTATATTCTTTCACCCAATCCAGCAATACCCAAACCTGCTTTAGGCAAATAACTTGGTATATATGTGGCTCCTGTTGCACCCGCAGAAGCATTTAGTAAATTATACGCATTACGCGCAAATTCTTGTCCGGGTGTACCAAAAAGTTGATAACCTTTGTTAAGCAAATAATTTTCAAAACCGCCTTGTTCTGGCTGTGCAGCAGGAGCTTTGATGTTTGAACTTTGACCGGGAATGGCCATGGACGATGCAGAGTCTCCTGCTTGTCGAGGCAAAGTAGCGGCTTGTGCAGATGGGATTAAGTTGGGCAAACTTGAAGCCATTTTTTGTAGCGACCAGTTTCTAACATCTCCAACAGTTTTATCTCCACCCAATACTTCAGGATTAGACTTAACTATGCTTGCTGCTTTCTTTGGCCCAACCGCATCATTTAAAAAGTCAGTAACTTTTTGGTGCGCATCAGCACGCAACATGTTTGTGCCAACAGGTTCGCCTAAAAAGTGAGTTAAGTAAAGTTCATGCGGCATTGGGTTACGGCCCAATGATTTATTTAGCTTGCCTGTATTATCTGCAAGCATGTCCGTACCAACTCTGATATTTTCTGCGGGATCGTTGCGTTTATCAGGGTCGCCTTTGTACCGCTTGAATGTGTCATCAAGAAGTTGAAAGTAATTTTTAGCAGAAGATTTGGGATTCTTAGCCGTGCCTTCAACACCTGCAATAGCCAACGCCACATTAGGATCAACACCTTTGGCTTTGGCTTGCTCAATAATCATTTGACGATAGTCAGGCGAATCGCTAGTAACCGCACCTTTTTCTGCATAACCTGTGATGCCGCCGTCTTTCATGCCCTGCAAGTTCTTAGCGGGTAAAGCGCCAATGCCTTGCTCTTCTGGCAAACGTGTTGCTTGTTGTTGAGGAGCTGGAGCTTGCGCTACAGAACCTGCGCCTTGTAGCGGAATGCCGTTGGGCATGCTGGGCTGTTGAGGCGGTGCCATCTGCGCCAAGTCTTGTTGCACAACGGGAGGTTGTGCTTGTCCTGCCATTTTGGCCATTTGCTCAGAGCGCATGGCTTTGCGGTCTTGGCTTTCTTGGAATGCCAAAGGAAAGATATAAGGATCATTTTGATGCATTGCAGCATATTTCTGCAACTCAGCATCAGGCATCATCCGAAGTTGTGAACTTATTTGCTGTGGTGCAAGACTCATGATTTCTCCATCTTAGCAAGTGCCAAACAAATAATCCCGTTTGACTTTCGTTTCTTTTCTTTGACGTGACCGCCGTCTTTGAGCAAGCCCGCACCCTTGGCCGCAATACCTGCGCCTGCCACCTGAGATAATATACTTGGCGGGGCTGAATAGATATTGCTCGTGGTGTTCGTCATTGGCAGCCCACGCAGCAAATTGGACATAAAGTTCAACTGATTGCCTTGATAGTTCTGCGCATTCATGAAACACTGATACTGCTGATTGAGCACGTTCTGCGTTTGCTGTTGTTGAATGCCGCCCAGTCCAACCTGTGCATTGTTGATGCCCAAGTTTTGATTGAATTGTGTGTTGCCAATGTTGGCCAAATTAGATGCAGCAGTGTTAGCGGCATTCAAGCCTTGAAGTCCAAGGTTGGCACCAAACTGTCCTTGCTGTGCATTGAGGTTGGCAGCAGCTTGGCATGCAGCTTGTTGAGATGTAAATGCTTTCTGTGCGCACTGATATGCTGTGTTGTAGGCATTACCCACTAGATTTTGTTGAGCCAGTTGGTTGGCTTGGTTTTGTGCACCTGTTAATACTGCGCAACGTGCGCCACCAAACGCACCGTAGCCTACGGCTTGGGCTTGGTTCTGGGCTTGTTGTTGTCCTTGTTGCTGACGCATCAAAGCCAGTTGTGGAGCCAACGCACATTGTAAATATGGGTTCATGTAAGAGCCAATGTTGCTCTTACCTGTAGTGGCATTGGTGGCCAAGCCTTGTTGTGCTTGGTATGGATTGTAGGTGTAGCCTGTATTAAGAGCGCCCAATCCTGCCAAACCAGCCATTGCAGAAGCACATTGCAACTGCGGTGCAGTCTGCATCAAAGCGGCATTTTGAAACGCTTGTTGCTGAAGTGGTGAGAACTGCGCTACTGTGCAGCCTTGATATTGCAAGTAAGGGTTTTGTGTTGTGCAGGTATAAGCCGCTGCTTGACCCAGCATACTTTCGACATACGGCGCCGCATAGCATGGTATGGATGTTTGCGTTATGTTTGTTTGTGTAGGTGCGCAAGCCATGATTTTTCCTTATGCGGGAAGGTATTGATGTGCATTGGTGTTGGCCGCTATCGCGTCCTTACCAGTTGTTTTACGGCGCGCATTTTGAATGCGATCCATCATTTTATAAAGCTGCCTTGCACCAGCTTCAGTAGAGCCATTACCGAGTTCGGAAACGATCCGAGCAGGAACCACAAACTCCCCGTCAGCAAGGCGAGCAGGCTCAGGATCAGAGCTACCAATAGTAGCAGGTATCGAATCTGATACCCCATCACCCGGGCCACGTAATAAACGTCCACCATCTGAATAACCTCCTAAATGCCCAACAGATATGCCGCCACCAGCAAGACCCATTAAACCGCCATGTGCGGCTTTTGTTGTTGAAGGAGTAAACGGAGAACCATCAAGATTGTATTTGTTACCATCTGCGCCCAAGAACGAACCATCAGACTGAGGCGTAGCCATTATGCCATTCGTAAGTTTGTATTGCGTGGTTTTAGGTGCCATGCCAACAGCTTGGAAATACGGTATCGCTACTGGCCCTTTAGCTGGCCCTCTGGGCTGTGTTGTTTTACCCATTAAAAAGTCGTAAGCTGCTTGTGAGCCACCAGTCAAAGTGTTGTACTCTTTATTAAATTGATCCATGGATGTCACAACAGGGCTTGTGTAACCAAGACTACCACCACGCTGTGTGTATGCATCCCGCATATTTTGTGCACCCGTAAAGCCGCCTGCTGGAATGCCGGGTATTACAGGAGATGTTGTGATAGATCCATTAGGATTGATTGTTGTCCCACCACCTTGCACAGATGGGCCAGTGTTGCCGCCAACACCGGGAGCCAAAGTAGTAGAAGGCGCTGAGGCAATTGGTGCGTTAGTTGTAGGCGTAATAATATTACTGCCATTATATGTTGGCATGTACTGGGTGCCTGATTGTAAAACATTAGGGCCTGTTGCAATAGCTCTTTGCGCCGCCATTGCTGCCGCATAACGTTGCTGAATTTGATCCTGTGGTATGCCTGTGATTTCAGACATCTGTTGTATTGCCGCTGTGGGATTTGTTAATGCTCCCATAGACGTATTCATGTAGTTGGCCCACTGTTGATCGTAGCTACTACCCAGCGTATTGTTGGTTGGTGCAGGGCCTAATTTTGTGCCTTCACCCTGAACGCCTGTTGTGGCTTGATAGTCTGCCAAAAACTGTTGTGGTGTTATACCCAAAGCGTTAGCCGCTTGAGTAACAGACGTGCCACTGTTGATCATTTGGTTTTGTAGTGATGCCCAGCCACCGCCGCCGGGGGCTGATGCCGCTTGAACAGCCGCCACAATTTCAGGGTTGGTAACGGCTGAATTGCCTGCATTGCTTAAATTAGTTGTAGCGTATTGACCTGTTGGAGCAACGGCATTGTAGTCGGCCTGAACGGTAGAAATGGGTGCGCCAATAGCACTTGATAAGCCCGCAGTATTTACGCCCCATTGATTCATTTCATTGGCAATCGCCGCTTGAGACTGTGCATTATTCCCACCATACTGTGCTTGCGCAGCTTGCACGGCATTAGTAATGGCGGCATTGTATGCAGCAGGATCAGATTGTGCCAAGGCTTGAAAAGCACTTACATTACTTGCGCCGGGGTTAGCCAATGCCGCCACAGAAGAATTCAACAATGTAGCAGGGTCAGCTTGCACCACGCTTCCAGCAGAACCATCGTAGTGTTTAACAGCGCCGCCACGAGCCAAAGCAACAAGACCGCCCGTAGCACCATAGTTAGCCGCAGTCACAGGCCCAGTGAATTGATTGGCGGGAGTTACAGGGCCGGGAGTCATTTGTCCTGTGTAGGGGTTATAGCTGTACTGTCTGATATTGCCTACTTTAGCCGCAGGAGGATTGATTTTTTGTGGTGTTGCAGCGGCTTTGATTGCCGCCAATCCCAAAGGTGCTGATAAATACCAGTACTTAGAAGCCAGATCTTTAGCGCCCTGCCAAGAGCTTGGCAAGCCTGACGTTAAATCTGACAAGGAGGGGATTGAGCTTGCAACGCTTCCTGCGTTTGTTGCGGCTGCTGGGAGCATTGTGCCGCCACCTGTTAAGCCACCTGTTAGATTGGTAGCGGAGATAGGATTGGTTACACCTGAACCCAAAGTCACATTGTTGGTAATAGCGGCATTGCCCGCTGTTTCTGCTGCGGAAGGCACTGCCGCCGCTGCTGTGCCCATATTGGCTAAATAGTTTTGCGCTCCTGCGCCACCATAGCCTGCCAACCCGGCTTTGAAACCATCGGCTAAATTACCAGATGCCAAAGTAGCAATACCTCCCGTAGTCAAGCCAGCGCCCAAAGCCGTTGCTCCAGCAGTACCTTCTGCCGCACCAAACATTGACCCTACGGAGCCCATCATCTCAGGAGCAAAAGACATCAACGCTGCACCAGCCAAGGCATCCACTAAGGGATTTTTGGATAAGTTAGAAACGCTTTTACCGAGGTCGTGGATGCCCCCGGATATATTGCCTATTGGGTCTGATAAGAAGCTCATGATTGCTCCAAAAATATGCTAAAGTTTACCATTCAACCAATCTTCCATCCAGTACCATTTGAGTACACGGGAACAGTGTTTGAACCGCCGCCAACTACCGTTGAACCAAAAGTAGTGGTTGTAGAATCTGATACAAAAGTTCTAGTTCCTGCGTTTGATGTTGATGCCGCAGGTAGTGTTGCCACTGTGTAAATTGTCGTATTGGTAATATATGCGTTTGTCAGTATGGTCAAGACGGCGTTTAACTGATTAAAGAACAAACGCAATACATTAGCCATTTGGTTCTGGCTATTTTGATCGTATTGAGCAGGCGCCAACGGAAAGTTGGGTACGGCTGGATTCTGCGGTTTGGTAGCCATTATCTGCGCCCATCTTCACGAATATCAAACCTGACTGCACCAAGTTGCCATGTTGTACCAATTTGATTGGACTCCATCTTGAATATCAACTGGCGCCCACGAATCCTCGTGTACACAATCCCTGTAAACTTGTCTGTTACAGTGTAGCTGGAACCTTGATACGTCACTGTGTCTGTATTGCCCGTGCCCGTGCCAGAACCAGAACTGTTCAATGGGTATAAAGTCATGGTGACTTGTGGAGTTGTGTTTGTTGTATTTGACCCTGTAAACGTCAAATCAGGGAGCATGCGCCAAACAAACGAAAAGTGATCCCCTTGCTGAATATCAAACTCAGAAGATTGAATATAAGCATCAATAGGGGCAGGAGTGCCAGTAGAGACGTCATCAACACCGCTTTCTTGGTTCAAGAGGCCGCCCGTCTGCGTGGTGGCATTATAGCTTGCGCCTATCGGATTAGATTGTAATGTTGTATCAAGCCACGCAGTACGGTTCATTGTCCCGTAATACCAAATTTTATCAACGTAGTTATACACAACATAATTATTAGGTATCGTATCTGTTCCGGCACAATAGAACCACCAAACTTCATTAAAGCCTTCAACGGTACTGCAATAGACTTGTTGGTTCTGCTGGATGTTGATATTTTGAAATACATAGCGGCGCAAATCACAATTGAGCGTATTGACTGCTCCACCACTATACATGTAGAACTTATCAACACCCATCCAATACACAACACCAGAAGCGTAAACAGCAGCATTGGGGCCTATGATTGAGGTATTTTCACCCATTAATTGTGTAGCCCAAACAAATGGAGGGCCAACATATTGCAATGAATATACTGCTTGATCTGTAATGGTCACAATCTCTTGGCGGGTTTGGACAGTGGTAACAATTTGTGAACCATGAGATAGGCGCACACTACCTGCTTGATTGGTGATATCAGGGTACCATACCAATAAATTGGCTTGATCTGACCAACGAATAAGCATTGGATCTAGCACTGAAGATTGGTAGGCGTTTGTACCAAATACAATTACAAAACGCGAAGCATCGGATACTGTCAACACATTTTGATAAATGGGGACATCACCAAGATCAGAAATGTAGACACCAGAACCTGTACTTGAGGTATTGATTGCAGAACCGCCGGGCGTACTTGCTAAGCTAAATGAAGTACCTGTTGAATTAGTCACATAGTACGTAGTATTAGCGGACAAACCACTAGGCATAGAGCCTGTTGCATTGAGTTGAATGCTTGAGTTGTTGGGCAAAGATACGCCACTAGCTGTAACAACACCGGGACTGGCACTTGTAACCGTGAC
>Ga0007866_1000454_pt1 | contig 11980 bp, 11 predicted proteins | sample CryBogCBH18Jul07_FD_71223 | JGI IMG/M metagenome (GOLD analysis project Ga0007866, IMG submission 71223) | Freshwater microbial communities from Crystal Bog, Wisconsin, USA - CBH18Jul07 | ecosystem: Environmental > Aquatic > Freshwater > Lake | place: Crystal Bog, Wisconsin, USA | collected... | reverse complement strand
CCGTCCTGTGGTTCCTCAGTCGATTCTCAGGACTCCCCGTGCGTCCATCACGTGTGAGCGTGGTGTAGTGACCGCACAAAACCGGGGAGGGCAGCCGGTTCAGGGGATCTATGCATCCCGCATGGATGCAGTGGTTCAGTACGTCACCACGCTTCCGGCGATGCGAAGTCTTCTGGCCGTCTCGCAGCACGACTACCTCCCAAACGAGTATGAGCCGGTCTGCTTGGAAACGGATGTCTACTTCGAACTCCAGGAGATGAAGATCGCAGATGGGCAACTGGAGATGGTCAAGTTCAAGTTGTATTGCTACGAGCACGACGTCCAGCACCTCCAGGCCTTTGTTGACACATGCAACACAGACTATGAGCGTCGGATGGCAAACAAGCTGGGGGCTCACCGCTATTACTTTGACCAGATGATCCAGACCAAGACTAAGGGTGTTCAGAATCCATTGCCCACCTCGCACCTGGTATACTCGAAGGCCAAGTTCACGACGAATCGGACGTTCAGTAACGTCTTCTTCGAGGAGCGCGATCACGTGCGCGACCGCGTGGAGTTTTTTCTGACCCGTCGCGATTGGTATGACGCCAAGGGAATTCCGTATACACTCGGTTTCATGTTCCATGGTCCCCCAGGCACAGGCAAGACCTCCACAATCAAGGCTATTGCCAACGAAACCAAACGCCATATCGTAAACATTCAACTCTCCGAGATCAAGAGCAAGGCACAGCTTCAGCACCTGTTCTTCAACGATGAGATTCACGTGTACAATGGCGTCAACACGGAGAAGTACACGATTCCCGTGTCGGAACGTCTCTACGTGATCGAGGACATTGATGCGATGGGGGATACGGTTCTGCGCCGGGAGTGGAAGAAGCCACAGCCGGAGACCAAGAAGAAGGAAGAGGACTTCTTTGACCGCAAGGAGGAGGAGAAGGACGTCATTGATCTGTCCTTTATTCTGAATCTGCTGGACGGGACACTGGAGGCCAATGGGCGTGTCCTGGCTATTACGACCAATTTCCCAGAGCGCATCGATCGCGCCCTGATTAGGCCTGGACGCATCGATATGATTGTGAACTTCAAGAAATGCAGTCTTGCAGTACTCGAGGAGATGGTATGCTCGTTCTACGACGCGGAGATCGCTGTGACCGACGAGTCGCTGAATTATAAGTGGTCACCGGCAGAGGTGAATCAGATTCTGTTCCGGAACTTTGGAGACCCCAAGGCAGGTGTTGCCGAGTTACTCCATCTCGAGATGCCGGTGGAGAAGGTCAACGAGTAGAATGATGTAATCGAACAGCGCATTCTGGTTGTGGGGACTCAGTTCAAACCATAAATTCTTGACCTTGCGGATCACGTACGAAATGTCCTCCTTGTCCTCATACTGACTGAACGGGTGCTTCAGGAAGTAGTCGGCGTTCTTAGACCGAACAAGCTTCTCATGGGGGAACATGTGATTCTGAACAGCTGCGATCACCCTCTTTGGGTTCACGGTGCGGCCAATCCGGAGATATGACTTGAGTCGGGGGAAGTCCGTATCGTTAGGAAACACTCGAATCAGTTCATCAAGAAAGGATTCCCATTGATCAAAGAAGAGGGATAGGATCTTCGCCTTACTCGACATTGGATTCTATTATTTACTGGCGTGTAATCCCTTTGAACTCATTATCACGCGCCTGTTGGAGCCGCTTCATCTTCGAGGCGACGTCCTCGTTGCGTCCACCCTTGTCTCCCTCGTAACTCTGTTTTGTCTGCGGCTCCGGAGGACCCGGTGCGACAGACTCACCTCCCAGAAACGTATAGAACAGTTGATCGCCCGTACTGACCTTTCCATCCCAGCTCGAGTAGGAGTCCGAAAACCCACCAGCTGTTGCGAAGGACCACGACTCGAGCTCACCAGTCGATGCAGTTGCAGATCCACCCTGGGGGTTCGGCTTCCCGGGTGCATTGTTCGGGACATCGCGACGCGCCGCCACGGGTTTGGAGATGTACCCGAAGATGTCCTTGCCCACGTAAATATCCTTCGTATCGGGAAGGTACAGCGTGGGGACGCTCTTCAGGAAGGACGGAAGCTGTGCTCGTTGAACACTCTCGATCTCGACCATGTGGAAGAGATTCTGTTTATTGAGCGCCTTCAGGGTCTCGACAATCTGTCGACTATTTCCATCACGGTTGCTGAAGAACAGGATCGGCTGTTGGCTCATTGTGTGTCCGTGTCAAAAAAACGAAACTAAAAGAACGAAACAGTAAGACAAGTATGGCTTCAATCGAGAACGTTCGCGAGTCGCTCAACGGCTACCGTCTGACGTTTGAGGCAGTGAAGACTCCTATCCCCTTCGTCAATGCGCTTCGTCGTATTCTTCTGGCTGAGATTCCAACGGTAGTGATCCGTGATGTGGTGATCCGTGAGAACACGTCGCAGATGATCAATGAGATGCTGAAGCACCGTGTGGAGATGCTTCCGGTGGCTGTGAAGGCGTCAGAGGGAGATGTCATTCGCGACACCAAGCTCACGGTTCGCTTCATGTCCGGTCCTGATGTACGCGAGGTGACGTCAGATGACTTCGTCTCTGCGGGTCCCCGTAGTGGGGTTCTCCTGAAGGATCGCGACCTGAACGCGGCTCTCTACTTCCTCACCCTCAAGGCGAATGAGGCGCTGCATATCGAGTGCAGTCTCGGTCTGGCCATGACAGGTGCTTCGCAGGTCTGCGTGTCAACGTTCCGCAACCACATCGACGAGACCCGTGCAAAGGCGGATCGCGATTCGTTCATTCTGAGTCGCGCGGGTGAGGATGTGCGCATCTTTGATAATCACCTCATTCAGCGGTCGTACACACGTGATCCGCAAACGGAGCGTCCTACGCACTTTGACTTCACGGTTGAGAGTATTGGTGTTCAGTCGGCACGTGATCTCGTGCACACAGCGGCCGAGGTACTCAAGAAGAAGGTTCTCGAGTTCGTTAAGCTGCCGATCTCCAAGGACGAGACGGGCGCCTATGTGGTGGAGACCACAACCGAGGGACACACGCTCGGCGCACTGGCTCAGGCCATCCTGTACGATGCAGCAGGGTTGGTGGAGTCTGTCTCGTATCGCATTGACCACCCACTCACTGCCAAGTTGATTCTCCAGTTCAGAACCAAGGGCAAACCGGACGCAGTCATGGAGCGCTTCCAGACCGAGGCGGTGGCACTGTGTGAAACAGTTCTTCGGGGTGTATAATGGAGAACGAGTTTCTCACGTTTGAAGCCACAGACGTGGAGCTCATTGGAGACGTGATTGAGTTCGACGAAGAGGTGCAGCGAGGCGAAAAGGTACGTTTTTACACGTTGAACGAGCAGGTGACGGATGCCTTTGAGCACATGGTTCCCAAGGGACGTGCGACACAGGCACAAATTGAAAAGATCAGCAAGGAGGTTGACCGTGTACGAGACCTGTACGAGACCTATGTGAGCCAGGCAGCGGATGGCTATGAGGTCAGTGTACCCAAGAGTCTGCGTTCGTTTCCTTGGGTTCGACCTGTATATGTAGCCGCGGATGAGACGGCGCGATACACATCGTTTGATGTCGACACGGCATGGTCTCCGCTGTTCACAGATGAAGCCTACCGTCAACCCAACGGATACGTGCGTATGCTCACGGCGTTACCGTTGCCGTATATGGCAACGGAAGGAACACCGTACCCGATCGACGTCATAACGACGTTTGTGAATGAAGAAGGCGAACGTCCTTGGCGAGTCCTTCCCAAGTTCAGCATGAGCCGGACACAGCGTCACGAAGATGGTCGCATTGACGTGCTCCAAGTGCCCGTGGATGGAACTGCGGATCTCGTCTCCTTCAAGGGATACTGGTTGAAGAAGCGATCCCTTCCCATTCCGGATCCACTGCCCGACCACCCTTTTTTACAGTCAAACGATGCGCGGTTCATTGAGACCACGGAGCCACTGAGCGATGTCGTGCCTGAACTGGATGCGGTGATGCAGCACGGTGTTCCGGTCACACAGGATCCGTATGGAGAGGGACGTAAGTACCTGAAGGTCTACGACGTGAAGCTGGAGGACGTGCCGTGGGATCTGTGGAAGCAGCGTTTCCCTAAGAAGGAAGTCGTGGATATCATGCCTCCGCCGGTAGAGCTTCCGTTCAAGGAGGGTACGAATCCACCTCCGTCGTCGAACATTATGGAGCAGTACGGGAATCAGTACTTCCCTGGACTGGCCGCTCGGCGGTGGCTGATGGGTCAGGAGGACGGTGGGTACTTGGTTGTGAAGATGATCCAGTCCCTGGCCGGAAATGCTGGAACCGTGGAGATGCTTCCCGTGTCAGAGCTGGGCGACCTGCGGTTCCCCGATGTGGACGAAGATCAGTGCAAGTTGCTGGGACTGTCCTTCCAGGACTTTGTCACACAGGGCGTGATTCGGCAGTGGGAAGTGTATGACAAGGGCAAGTTTATCCGGTACGACCGCAAGTGTCTGCCTCTCGATATTGTGAAGCAGGAGCGTCATCAGGTTGGGTATCGCAACCGCGAACAATGGAAGGAGTCGACGTCCAAGGACATGCTGATCGAGTACACCAAAGCACTGTCCTTGGCCTACAAGCAGAAAGAGGCTCAGTCGACGATCAAATATGAAAAGTACGCAGCCCGAGGGGTGTCTCAGCTTCGTGATCAGGTTGTTGCGATCCTGAAGGACGAGCACCGTTTCCCCGAAGACAAATTGAAGGCTCTTAAGCTCCTCACTCGCGATGCGCCTCACTCCAAGCAGGTCACCGTGGATCCCGAAGGTTTGTTTGTCGTCTGCGACCACACACTTGCCATGCTCGGAGGAGACATGGCTGCGGATCGGCTGGGGTTCTACGATACATGGACGGTTCGCGTCGACGGGTCTCGTGTCTGCAAGGTGTGTGGAGAAGAGATCAACAAGGATGTACTGGTGAACCAAGAGGACTTTTCCGAGGAGGGACGGCTACTGAAACACGCCGATGCGTTGGATACACAGACATTCCACGGACAGTCCACACTGACCTTCACGACCAAGCTACGGTCTCTTCAGGAGTTTTTCGACGTGAATGAGCCGTCGGACTCAACTGTATTTCTACTGATCTCTCTGCTCCAGTTGCTTCCTGCCCAAGATCAGCTGATCCCCGTCCTCCAAGAGTCTCGAGCCATAGCCGATACGCTCAAGTCTCGCGACCGCGACGGCAAGGCGCGTGGTATGGTCGGTATTGCGGCAACTGTACTGCTTCTCCAGACTCACCTGCCCCAGCTTGTGCCGCGCAGGTCGTTTGGATCTCAGTCATTGAAGCTGGACGGATTCCCTCGCGATACAGATGTGGACAAGGCACCGACGACTGTGGACGGACTGATGACGGTTCTGCGCAAGACGTTCGAGGCCTATCCCACATCGTTCAAGGGACCGAGTGTTGCTGTGATGCGCGGAGTTCTCAGCGAACCGGCCGCTATCCGCAAGGGTGTGGTGGCGATCATCAAGAAGCTGCTTCCTGCATTCAAAGCGCCTCTGACCCGTGCAAAGTCAGAGTTTGCTCTGCATCCTCCTTCGCCGCCACCGGTTGGACTGATTCCGGTTCGGCTCCCGCCCGAAAAGCTAGGTGTTGTCACATCGTTCCCTCCGTGTGGAAACCCTCGTTCCGTCTGGGCATCGGATATCCCCCCTGTGATTCGGCAGCCTGTTGTCCCTCTCGACAAGACACGTCCTCGACCATCCACACAGCCCCTTCAGCCGGTCAATGTTGCACCTCGTCCGTTGCTCGTACCCGATACGAAGGATATTCAGCGTCGTCTTCGACTTCCCGCGATCCCCAAGGTAGAGGGTGACTCGTGGCGCACGAATTTGATGATCATCCAACGCCTGAAGGACGCCTTCCATATCGATGTAGATGTGTCATTGATTGACACCACGCAGAAACCCAGTCTGCTGCGCGATATCACAGAGGGTCTTCTCAAGGAAATCGTTGGAGCCATTGTCAAGGATCCTGTCAAGCGCAAGGCCTATGAAGAACTTCGCGAGAAGGATCTGGCACTGTTTGCATTGATGGCACCTCTCAAGGATGCACGGACGGAGACCAACACTCTCCGCGCAAAGGAGCGTCACTTGTTCACAGACCGTCTGCGCGATATGACAGACAGTCAGCGTCAAATCACCAAGGATCTGCTCGATCGCGGCATGGCTCCGTTCATCATCACCAACGCAGACCGCGATGTCTTTGCAGCACAGATTGAGAGGGAACTGGGTCCACTTGAAGAGATCATTCCCGACGTAGACGTGGGTGTCGGTGCGCCGCGTGATGCACCCGACGATGATGACCGAAATGCAGATGAAGGTGATTACGGCGACCATACTGCACAAGGTAACCGCGATCGTGACCAAGATCATCCGGAAATCGACGGAGACGGACCGATTTAAAGGCGGGGGAGAGGATACTATCAAATGACTACTCTCCTTGCCATTCATATCACCCGCGACGACGATCATGGAGCTGACGACGTGATCACCTTCCAGACGGACCCCGCCTACCCCGATATCGTCGACGTCATTGCCACCTACACCGGTAACAAGAAGCTCTCCTATCGGTACGCCTTCCCCCGCATCCGCTGCAGCCATTATGCCCGAACGGTTGTCCGGTCGCTCATCGACGATGTCGAGCCGTTCCACCGTGTTCAGATCAACTCGGCCATGTTCCCGGCGGTGATGTACAACGTCGAGGATCTCATTCGTTCCCGCGTGATGGAGTCGATCGACGAGATGTTCTACCTCACGTTCGACACGGCGGTGCATCGTATCTCGACGAAGAAGGAGTAAAAACGAACTCGCAGTCACACAGTAATAGAACAGCAATGCTGACCCTCAATGGATACCAACTTCCCAAGGACTCTCGGGAGTTGGCACTCAAAAAGGCGTTGACAGTTCGACCCTTCTCCTTCGTGAACCCGATGGCTCAGCCGAAGTATCCGGTGTATCACGAGACCAAATCGCATCTCTACGTCCCCAAGCACTTTGGCATCGAACGATTCGGCGCCCCCATGACCACTCGCGATGTCGCCCAGACCGCTGCGTGGTTCTGGGAATTCACCGGAAGCCTTCGCCCAGTCCAGTTGCCGGTGGTGAACTCCTTCCTCTTGCCCGAGCCGCATGATGGCATCATCTCGCTCCACACGGGTGGAGGCAAGACGGTCTGTGCCTTGTACATTGCCTCTCGACTGCGAGTACCTGCCCTTGTTGTGGTTCACAATACCTTCCTCCGTGACCAGTGGATCGACCGTGTGAAGGCGTTCCTGCCCAACGCTCGGATCGGACGAGTCCAAGCCGATGTCTGTGACGTGGCCGATAAGGACATTGTGATTGTTATGCTCCAAACCCTTTCGATGAAGGAGTTAAATGATAACCTCTTCGCCCCAATTGGCTTGGTTATCGTTGACGAGTGTCACCACATTGCTTCTGAGGTGTTTGTGCAAGCGCTACCCAAAGTTACGTCGAGGTACATGCTTGGACTGTCTGCGACCCCTGACCGCAAGGATAAACTCATGTATGCTATTCACTGGTTCCTTGGTCCGCTACTGTACAAGTCGGAAACAGGGGATTCAGTGGACACCCAAGTGAACGTGGAGGTCTACGAGTACCAGAACGACGACCCCGAGTTCAATGAGATTGTCGTGTCGTCGCAGGGAATGGTATCCGTCCCGATCATGGTCAACAAGCTGACAGGTTGCGAAGACCGTACGAAGTGGCTGTGTGGAATCTTGGAAGACATTAGCGAAGGCGGTCGACAGATCTTGGTCTTGTCCGATCGAGTTCAGCACTGCCAAGACATCTTAGCGGGACTGAGTCCGGGGCTGCGTGAGACTGCGTGTATTCTGGGCACAGCCGTGAAAGCGGAGGTTCGTGCTGAATATTGTAAAACGAAGTCGATTCTGATTGCGACGTACACAATGTGTCGCGAAGGATTCGACGTTCCGACACTTAATACCCTTCTAATGGCAACTCCTCGTCCAGACATTGACCAGATTGTTGGGCGGATTCTACGAGTCGAGAAGACGGGTCGCATCGTCCACCCATTGATTGTGGATATTGTCGACCCACAGTTCAGGCGGCAGTTCGGTGTGCGGAACGGTCTATACAAGAAACGTCAATACCGCGTTACGAAAATGCGACTGAACTAAAAACGAATGTAAGTGTAAGTCGATAGACCATATCATGTCGCGTAGACCCAATATGAACGATGACGAGCTGCGGAGGTGGTTCTTTGATAAGAAGGATGTTAAGGATAACGGCTGCTGGGAATGGACTGGGGTCCGTATCAAGGACGGATATGGTATGCTGAGCGTGAAGGGAATACGGTTCCTTGTTCATAGATACGCTTTGATGCTTCACCTCAATCGTCCGATTGAAAAGGGTACGGAGGTTCGGCACAAGTGCCACAACCCATCGTGCTTCAACCCCGACCATCTGGAAGAAGGCAGCCATCAAGATAACATGATAGATATGGTAGTGGCTGATAGACAGGCTAGAGGTGAAACACTCGCGGGTCGACTTCGCGGTATCGCACACGAAAGTGGAAGAGGAGAAGGCAACGGTCGCGCAAAACTGACGAACGCACAGGTGCTGGAGATTCGTCAACTTTCAGATTCCACTATGTCGCAACGTGATATTGCCACACGATACGGTGTATCAAAAACTGCGATTAGAGGGGTCCTATCTGGGACGACGTGGAAGAACATCTGATTACGAAGATGGCGTTGCCCCCTGCTTAATCGTCGGGAGATTCATAGGTGGTGGAGGCAACGGGCTGACGGCCTGTTCGAGCTCGTGGGCGGTGTCCACGAAGATGGAGATCTTGCTGAGTCCATTCGTCTCTTCGGGCTTCGAGATATCCTTGTATTTTTCCATCTGCCTCGTGAACACGGCCGTGATGGAACCCGGGATCAGCGGACTCAGCTCGGCCAGACGATCGTACTGGTCCTTGACGTACTTCAGGAAATCGCCCGGCTGCATACGCTGTTCACGGGGCAGACGCAGTTCCACATTGATGAAGCGGTACAGCTTCGCGTAGTGGATACTGGACATGCGGTGACCCTCGGCACGTTTGGCCCAACCGAAGTAACTGCCAATCGTGTTCAGTACACCGATCACAAGCGAACCCACACCCAGCGCAGTGGCAGCCAACTGGTGGTCTGTGAAGAGACTGGACGAACCGGCGTTGAGGAAGGCGACGGCGCCGGATCCTACGATCACCGGTAAATCGATGAACACCTTGCGGCGAGTGAACACACTCTCGGCACGCTTGTGCATGATCGCCAAACCGTTGGCCTTCTCGCCGGTCTGTGCGAAGTAATCTTCGAGGAGGACTGTCCATGTGACGTTCGTACCGACATCGGTGGCTCCAGAGTCACCCATGTTTGTTTTACACACAGTAAAACTATCGTTTCTAAGAGTAAGATGAACTTTGATCGCAACGGAGTTCTGGTGACAACCAGCCGGCCAAAGCCGGTTCTGCGGAAGTGCTACCGCGTGGTTACAGTCGACTCCCGTGACCGCGATCCGACGAAGTACGTCAAGGTAAACGGCGGTTCGACCTCGTCGGATCCCGGTGACTTTGTAGTGTACTTGCCGCGTCCGTTTCAGAAGGTGACTCGCATTCGCCTGATGAACGCGGTGCTGTTGGGTATGCAGCCTACGGATATGTATACACTGATGAGCATTGAGGGCCTGAATCGATGCGACGAGTGTGCACCGGGTGCGGACCGGGCTGGATATGTAGACAGTTACTTTGCGAAGATCATCAACGATCGCCCTGCGGTGTCGACGGGTGCGGCGTATACGTTCGCGACCATTGTGGCGGTTGGTAACCGCACGTTCTACCAGACGAATCCGTCAGTTCCCGGAAACGTATCGGTTGCCAGTGCCGGTGATGCGACGGGAACGACCGTGACGTATACGATGACTTCCCCGCCGCAGGTCAATAGTGTCAGTGTCGCACCCCCAGTCGGTAACTATGTCACAATCAGCGGCCTCACTGCGGCAGGATACAGTGGAACCTTCCAAATCATCGCGTCGTCGACGACGACATTCACGGTGTTTAACCCGACGTCTGCGGGAGCATCCAGTGGAACTGGAACCTATGTATATTCCACGGCGAACCGAAACCCGCTGATAACCGGCACTGGAACGTCTGTATTGGGATCAACCGTGACAATTGCATTCACAGGTGCCCACAACTTGGCTATTGGCGAGAGCCTCACGGTCACCGGATTCGGAACTACGCCGTCCACGTTCAGCGGAATCATTACATCGGTTCCCAGCGGGACTTCGCTCGTAATGACCACCACAACGACGTTCACTGGGACAACTCCCAACGTTACGGCCGCGACCAACATCCTCGTGAACAACCTTTCGTATGGGTACACCACGCCGGTGGCGACGAGCTTCGTGACGGGACAGTATCTTGTGATTTCGGGATTAACCAGCACGACCGGTGCAAATGCGTCTGCACAGATCGTCCAGTCGTCGCCCGGTATTCCCCTCGTATCCTCATCTCCTATCACCGTTGGGACGTTCGAGACCACCAATGTGAACAACGGACCCGTCAGTATTCAGAACGGGGCCGGCACATCGCTCATCTCGCAGATCTTGTCGTACAACGACATGTCGTATGCACCCAACATCACGTATTACAACCCGCCGATCGGAACTCTGGATCGCATGCACATTACGCTCCGTCGTCACCTTCCGCTGAGTTCTGTGTCAATCACGAACCCAGCGAACGCTCCGATTACATTCGGTCCCGCCGAGAACACATTCACGTTCGAGATCGAGTATATTGACAATGTGTTTGAGGACGTATCAAGCTTCGAGACGCGTCTGGACAATGCGGACTATACCCCGAAGTTCCAGGTTTAACCCCCCATCGGGACAAGCCCTGGGCTTCGGGTTAACCACGCATCCCCCGCCCCAGTGTGACGAACGTGTCGAACGTGAACAGGAACACCACACCCGTCAGTACGTACAAAAACATATCCTTCCCCGACGAGGGTTCATACCCGGTCTTATTCTGTTCCACAAGGCTCAGAATACGAGCGATTTTATCGGGCTGGTTGCTCATCTGCTGCTGAGCAGCCACGACCGGGGGTGTAAAGTTCGCCGTCGCGGGATTCTTGTCGAGGGGCAGGGTCGTCTCCATATGTTCCACGACCGCCTGTACACCCTTCTTCGAATTCCCGGGAGGCGCCGCAGGTGTTGCCATCAGATTCACAACCTTGAAGGGGGAGCCATGAGCCTCCGTTAAATCCGTGCACACCAGTGCCATTACTTCCCCCCGGTAGAAAATTATGCCCCCGATACTACAAATGAAGCTCACTGGAACGACTGAACTCGTTGTGGTTGTTGGACTCGTCGCCCTGATCGCGTTTATACCGAAGCTGCTGAGCTTCCTGGTGGAGTCCCAGGTTGGCAAGGCGGTTGCGTTCGGCTTTGTCGCCTGGCTCTGGAAGCAGCACAATGAGCTCCCGGCTCTGCTCCTGGCCGTTGCCCTGCTGAAGGCCGCGCCGTCGTACGAGCACCTGGAGAACAAGAAGCCCACGGTGCCGCCGGCGACTACACCCGGGGTGGGGGGCGCTTCCTCGATGGCGACTTCCCCGGGCGCCGTCTCTCAGTAAACTCTCAACACTAAGTAATGAAACTCACAGCACCCCAAATCAAGATCGACCTTCTATTCCTAGGCGTCATGATGATGCTTATGAATGTAGGTTCTCGGTATATCGTGGACGAGTTCAGCCCGAAGGAGGAGGAGTATCACCGGAACATCTTCATGCGGCGCGTTGCAATCTTTGCGGTCTGCTACATGGGCACCCGCGACTTTGTCCATGCACTGCTTCTGACCGGTGGATTCGTGGTGATGGCGATGGGTATTTCGCGGTCGCATCCGGTTGAGGGGTTCAAGGACTCCATAAAGAGTGGAGGACAGTTATGG
>Ga0007866_1000439_pt1 | contig 12093 bp, 13 predicted proteins | sample CryBogCBH18Jul07_FD_71223 | JGI IMG/M metagenome (GOLD analysis project Ga0007866, IMG submission 71223) | Freshwater microbial communities from Crystal Bog, Wisconsin, USA - CBH18Jul07 | ecosystem: Environmental > Aquatic > Freshwater > Lake | place: Crystal Bog, Wisconsin, USA | collected... | reverse complement strand
TTCAGGGGTCGGGGCGGCCTGATAACGGGAACTTGCGGAGGCATAAGCAGCCTGAGCCGCCTCCAGAGCCTGCGCGGCGACTAGCGCCCGCTGCAGCCTCGAGGCTTCCAGTTCGCCTTCGGCGGAGGCTTTGGCCACCGCGGCGGCCGTGCCCTCGGCCGCCGTAGCGAATTGCTGCTCGAGCCGGACTTTTTCCTGTTCCAGGCGGATCGCCGCCTCGGCTTGGGCCGCGGCCTCCTTGGCAAGCTGAAGCGATCGGGTGCGATCCTCGAGTTCCTCGCGCCGCGCCACGGGATCATTGGTCGCCGCTTCAAAAGCCGATTTGCGCTGCAACTCCTGGATGGCTGCGGGCGCGAGCTTTTCCTCGCCGCCGAGCGCCTGGACTCGCTGCTGCACATTGGAAAGCCGGTCCTGCGCCGACTTTCTCAGTTGAGCGCCCTCGGGGCCGACAACGGCCGTCGATTTGAACAAGGCTTCCTTGGCGGAGTTCCGCTCATTGAGGAGGGATTGGCGGTAGGCGAGGTCGGCTTCGATTTTCCCGCGAGAGGTCTGCTGCGTGGACGACACATCGCGCAAGCGATCAAAAGCGACTTGTGTATCGCTCGGGGTTTCCGCGGCGGCCACTCCCTGCTGGGCGCGACCAATGGCCTCCGAGTCTTTGGTGCGGTAGGCTTCCGAATACTGATGGGCGCGGGCCAACCGGTCCGCCGCCTCATTGCGATCCTCCTCGGCGAGGGTAACGGCTGCCTGCGGGGAAGTGGCGGCAGAGAGACGGGAAAAGGCCTCTCGACGGATCTTTTCCTCAAGAAGATCCAGGTCGCGAGCCTTCTGATCCTGCTCCGAGGAAAGGCCGATCTTGTAATTGTCGGCGAGGCGCTGGCGCGAATTACGAAGCCCAATCCCCTGATTGCGCACCGCTCCTTCATTGGCGCGGGCGATCTGGAGTTGATCGCCGGTGCGATCAAGGTCGAACAACTCGGCACCCGAAGCATTCTGCACATTGTTGTCGATATTTTTTTGGGAATACTCACCACCCGACGCGGCATTCCAAATCTCGGCGATCGTGGCTCGAAGCCGGTAGGCTTTTTCAGCTTTCTTGACAGCATCGGCGGCATTTTTCTGGTCCTCCTTGTTTTGATCGATGGCAGAATCGTATTCCGACAGGGTGCGTTTCTTGTCCTCCGGGGTCACCACCTCACCCGACCTGCGCTCCAGCGAGCCGAGTTGGTCCGCATGGCCCTGGACGGTTTGCTGCAGGGATTTATTCAGGGCCTCGACTTTAGCGGCGGCCTCATAGGCCTTGAACCCCACGGCGGCGATCGCGCCGGCAATCAGCGAGGCGGCGCCAACCCCGGTTCCCAGGATTGCAAAGTAAGCCCCGGAAACACGGGACAACACGGAAAGCGCCCCAGAGGCGGCGGAAGCGACCCCAGGGATCCTCCCGAGACTGAACACCATGCGGACTAGGCCGGCGGTCGTGGCGAGAATGGCTGTCGCCAGTAATCCGCTCGCGGCGGCGGCGAGCGTTCCGATCACCCCTTTGATCGCGGAGAGGGAGGAGGAACTGGAAACGAGCTTGGAAAACCATTCGATGGCCGAATTGATGGCACCGCGGAGGGGTCCGAAGAATGACGCGGCCGTTTCGTCCACCGTGTTCTTGACCTTCTCGAATCCGATCGCGGCGCGCAGGGCAGATTTTTCCCCATCCAGATAGATGTCTCCGATCTTGGCGTTGCTCTCCTGAGAGAGAGAGGCGAGACGGGCCTTGAGCCCGGTCAGGGAGGAAGCCAGGTCCAAGGATGCTCCCTTGGTGCGTTTGAGATCCGACTCCACCAGGCGCATACTGGAGGAGAGAGGCGCGCCGGCGGCGGTGAGCTGCGCGATCTTTTGGGCGGTCTGCTGGGAGATCACGCCAAAGGAGGCAACACTAGCCGCTGCGGCCGCAGCACCGTCGCCATTGGTCTTGAGCGACTGGATCAGCGAGCCGAGGGCGGTCGCCATGACATCCAACGGGGCTCCCGTGGCAGCAGAGGCATCCTTGATCTTCCTGAGATTGGCGGCCGTGTTGAGCGATTCGCCGCCGAGGATCTGGAGAATTTTCGAGGCCTGCCCGAGGGCGTCCAGATTAAACCCGCCTCGCGATGCCTCCTTGGTGAGCTGGCTGACCTTGACGCGGGCCTGCTCGGCCGACAGTCCGATTCCCTGGAATTCGCGGATCAGCGTCGAGGCCTCGGAACTCGCGTTCAGGGCCGCCCGCATTTTTTCAGCGTTCAGGGCAGCGCCCGCGAGGGCCGAGACGAATTTCGTGGCGCCGTAGGTCAGGACCGCCAGGGGGCCGACCGTCTCATTGATGAGGCCTTTGAGGGTTTTCCAGGAATCGGTCGGAGCAGATGCGTCGCGCGGAGGAGCCATACCCGTTGGCGGACCCGTCAACAGAGAAAATCAGCTTCCGTAAGTGATGACATTTCTGGCAGCAGGCACTGGCGGATAGGCGAAGGGGCCGATGTGGTGGATCTTGTGGATGTAGTCCAACCAGATTTCAAATCCGCACTCCTCGGCGAGTTCGCAAAAGAAATAATCCTCGCCTTGCCACCCGTCGGCATCCATCCGGGTTTTGAAAAAGGCATAGGTCCAGGGATTGATCCGCTCGTCGCGATACTTGAATTTGAGGTCGGGCCGGGCTTTGGCGATGTGTTCGAAGACGCCGCGCTCCAGGAGCAGGAATCCCGTCGGGAGGGCCTTGGCTTCCGTGCAGCCGAACATCCGTTTCTTGGGACCCTCCTTGGGTTGGTGCGCCATCTCCTTTCCGTTTTTTTTGCCGTAGGTGGCGCCGAGGATGGGGACGCCGATGGCCAGCATCTTTACCAACTCGCGCTCATTCCACTCCAGGTCATCATCGATGAAAAGGAGGTGGGTGCAGGAGGAGAGCATGAACTCGGCCACGCAGAGATTGCGGGCGAAATCGATCAGCGAATTGCCTCCATGGAGATAATACTGATAGGAGATGCTGCATTTGTGGAGATACTCGGCCTGACGGACCATCGAGGCCGTGTATTCCATGGTGACGCGGCCATGGGACGGGGTAGCGATGAAGACCGAGCAGTTGGCCGCGACGGAGGCGACATCGACCCGGAGATCGCAGGTCGCCGGGTCAACGGAAGCATACTTCATGGTGGGGAGGGAGAGGGAATCGCTCATGCCCTGACGAGACCGGTCAACCTGCCTTCTTTTTTTCGTCGGCGGCGATGTTGCGGACAACGCGTTCCCAGTATTTCACGGCGGCAAGGGCGCGGGCCATGTCGACGCCCAGGGAAGGCGTTTCCTTCAGCAACTCCTCGGTCAGGGTGGCCAGAGTGGCCTTGCGCTTCTCGAGATGCGCCTGGAAATGGATCTCGTCGATCGGGGTCCAGATTTCATTGGCGGATCCCTCAAAGACTTGGAACGCGGCGTTATACCAACACAACTCCCCAATGGCCATACTCCAGGCGAGAGCGGGAGGACAGGAAGCGTTCTTGATGTAAAAAGAGACCTGCTCGAGGGAGTCGTCGAGCTTTCGGGAAGAGTGCTTTTCGGCGGCCGCGGCCTGGTGCATCGCCTGGGCCTTGGCGAGCGTCTCGGGATCATGGTCGAGTTGATGGAGGGCGGCGTAGGCCTCGGCGAGGCGCTGCTTTCCGGAGGGCTTACTCCCCCAGTATTCCGGAGGGGAATTGTATTCGTCGATGTAGGCGTGCAGGGCCTGGAGAGCCCTGGAGGGATTCCTCCAGCCGTAGAAGGCATTCCAAAGGAGCTGCCACCACCGCGAGAACCCGCTCACCTTGGCGACGCGCGGGTAATGCGTCCGGCAGATCCTGGCGGCCAGGTAGATGTCCCAGAGCGTCGCCCCGCCCAGGAGGACCTTGGAATTGATCCATTCGAGTTGGACCTTGTGCCAATAGGAGAACGGAACAAGCCGCATGCCGAGAACGACATGCGGCTTGGGTCGGTGAAGGAATGCTTCGGCGAAGCGTTCGTCAAAAACGAACTGCACGGTTTAGATCGATGTAGAAACAATGTATTTTCCGGTCACCTTGGCTTTGGCAAAATCCCCGCTGTTGGCCGAGAAGGAGGCATTGACGATGGTTCCGGTTTTGCCGTTGGCCGTGGCGGTGCCTCCCAGGGCGGGAGCCTCGTAGGCGCTGGCATACCCCTCGACCTCGACGGTGCCGATGGCCTTGTGCAGGTAGGCCGCCACGATGTCGCCGGAGGCGTTCTTGGCCTTGGCGTTTCCTTGGTATTCCTCGGAATTGGAAGCGCTGATGGGCGAGACGAGGCCGGTCGCGTCGCCGCTGGCTCCGGGAAGACCGTGTGCTGAAGTTCCAATGGTGGTCAGGCTCATGATCGTGGATGGTGGAGGTTAGGAGGCAAGGGTGATGGCGTAGACCTCGATGTTGGCCTTTTGCAGGTCTTCGTTGCTGGACGACTGACCCGATTTGGTCACGATGGCGCCGCTGGTGCCGAAAAAATCCAGACTGTTTCCCAAGGCGGTGGCGCTGCCGCTGGCATAGCCGCTGGCCGAGGCCTTGGTCTCTTCGGCGCCGATGAGGATGGCGACGATGTTGCCGCTGCCATCGAGGATGTCCTGCTGGACGGCGTAGCTGCGGTCCGCGCTGCCCTCGAGCAACTGAGCGATGCCGCTGACGCTGGTGTCGCCAAAGCCGAATTTGTAAGATGAATCTCCGAGAAGGTGTGCCATGGGTAGGATGGGTTGGTTGTCCTATTCGGCGGGTGTCAACTCCCCCCGCTAGAAAGCCTGCGCACCCACCGAGAAGGAGAGGATTTCGGCGCGCTGGCGCTCCTTGATTTCGCCGCGCTGGGAAAAGGGCGTGACTCCGTAAATGACGAGATCCTCGTCCGGGCTCGTGTATCCATGAAGGGGGGAAGAGGGATCCCTGGCCCACTCGCTGACGGCGCGGAACGTCCGCTGCAGCGTGGCGACGGCATTGGCGTCGATCGGGGCAACGGCGCGGATTTCCATCTGGACAAGCGAGGCGGAGCCGCGCTGCTCGGCATCCAGGGCGACGACGCTGACGAAGCGATCAGGCCGAGGGGAGTCGGCTTCGCCGGGAAGAACCGGCACCGAGGGAAGGGCGGTGCCTAGCAGGGAGGAAAGCTGGCGTTCCAGGGCGGCGCGGACTTCGTAGCTCATGGTCAGAAGGCGGAGCGCGTTCCCGCGGTGGCGCCACACAGCAAGGTGGTGGTGTTGCCGTTGTTTTTGACTTGCTGGACGCAATATGTGGACCCGTCGATGGTCACCGAGAGGCCGATCGGGTTGGTGCCATCCAGGGCGGCGGCGAGATCCGAGGAAAAGATTTCGAGCTTTTGACCCTCGACGCGGAGAAGCCCCCCGGAGGAATCGGGTTCATTGCCGAAATAACTGGCGGGCGACACAATGGCGCGGACCGGGGCGGTCCCCACCACGACCGAAACGCTCATTTCGTCAAACGCCGCGGAATCTCCCTGGATCAGGGCGTCGTCAAAGGCACTCATGCAACCCAGCGGCTGGGGTCAACTGCCCCGAAAACGCATCACCCTCCGTCCGGGAGGGCATTCCGGGCGGAGGGTGAGCGGCGTGGGATGGGGATCCCGTGGAAAGTGGTGGCGAGAGCAGGATTTGAACCTGCGACCTTCAGGTTATGGGCCTGACGAGCTACCGGACTGCTCTATCCCGCGACGGGGTCACCATCACGGCCCGGCGCCCCACCCCTGAGACGCCGGACCGATTTGGTGGTCAATATCTCTTAGGTGTGGGTCGTGGAGATCAGGTAACCCGCGTTCGGGTTGATGATCTTGGAGACCCTGTTGGAGCGGACGCGAACGATGTCGCCGCGGCGCTTCTCGTCCCGATAGGTGTCGGTGGTGAAGAGGCCACCCTCGCTGTCGGCATCCCAGATCATGGTGCGGCCGACGCCACCCGCCTTGAAGTCACCCCCCTGGATGTTTCCGAGGAAGAGGTAGTTGTTCCCCCAGACGGGCTGGATGTTGGGGGCCTTGCCGGGCAGGGCGAGATCGACCGTCTTGCGGGCGATGATGATCTGCTTGAGGTTGAACGCCTCGGCGACCATGGCCGTGTTGATGTTGGAACCGCCCTGGGTGGTGTTGAGGAAGCCGTAGAGGTAAGTCTGCAGCTTCTGGCTCCTCTTGATGAGGTTCCACAGGTGGAGCGAGAGGACGAGCGTGTTGGGCACCTCGCCGACATTGTTCATGGACTCGATCGCGGCATTGATGTCGGCGGGGACATCCATGGTGGCGAGGTTGGAATCCGTGTAGGTGGCGGCGGGATCTCCGACCGTGAAGGTGGAGGGGTCGAGGACCGTGGAGGCGACGGTGCACTCGTAATCGAGCATCACCTTGCGCATGCAATCCTTGGCCGTGATGACCTCGGCGTCGAAGAAGTTCTTCATCCGCTTCTTGATCACGTCGTCGATGCGCTCCTCGTGACCGAACTCCTCGGTCTGGTAGTTGTCCCACTCGAAAGACATATTGCTTTCGTTGTAGGTGCCGGACTGGTTGCGCTTCTGGCTCTGCTTCTTGAGCAGGCCGCCGGAAGCGATGCGGAAGCGGGGATAGCGCCCGTATTCCATTTCGCTCTCATTGACGGGCAGCACGAGCTGTCCGATGTATTGCTCGTCCTGGTGAACGGCCTCCATGAGGACGGTCGAGAGGTCGATGCGGGGAACTGCGTCGGTGGTGTTATACATGGTCGTGGATCGGTTGGATGTTGGGATCGGGTTAGATCAGGACCACATGGATGCGGCCGCCGGTGCTTCCGGAGGGAGCGGCCTCCCAGGCGATGGCGGCGGGAGTGCCTCCGCTGGCGTGTTCGACGAAGGTTCCGGCGGTCGAGCCGATGTCGAGGAGATCGCCGGAGGCGACGGCGGTGTCGCTTCCGAGGATGACCTCGTGGAGGCCGGTGCCGTTGAGGAAGACATCGACGGCCTTGCCGGCGATGGCCCCCGTGACGAGGACTCCGATGACGTGATCGCCGGCGGTGGCGAGATCGATCCCGGTGGAGGTGACCTTGACGGCCTTGAATTCCTGGCCGGAGAGATCGGTGGCGGCGATGCCGCTGACGACATTGTTAAAGTTCATGGCTATGGTTCCTTGGTTGAGGTGAGTGGGTTAGGCGCGCTGGGCTTCGAGCCAGTCGCGGTGAAGCTCGGGATTCCTCGCGATCACGGCCTCAAAGGCCTTGGCACGGGATTTTCCCTCCTTCTCGACTTCGGCGACCTTCTGCTCGAACTCGTGGACTTTTCCGTCCTTGCCGGTGACCGGGGAGATGGCGCCCTCGGCGGAGAAGGAAAGGACGCGGGTTCCGGTCCTCAGCGCATGGAGAAGCGTCTCGTTGTGGGCCTTGAGGCTGGAGAGTTCCTTCTTGAGGGAACCGTTCTCATCGCTGAAGGCCTTGAGGTTGGCTTCGATGGTGTCGAAGTAGTGCTGGGTCTCGGCCTCGGCGGCAGCGCGGTCGGCGCGCTCGAAGCGGGCGGAGAGTTCGCGGACGGTGGTGGCCAGCGCGGAGAGGGCGGTTCCGGCCTCGGATCCGGCGGGGGCGGCGGAAGCGGCGGCTGGAGCGGCCTGCTGCTGGCCTTCCTGGCTGCCGAGATCGGCGCCTGCGTGCTCGGCCTGGAGGGCGGCGATGCCGGCGGCATCTTCCTCGCTGATCTCACCGGCCTGCAGGAGATCGGAAATCTGCTGCTCGGAGAGCGAAAGGATGTCCTCGATGGTGAGGTCTTCGCCTTGGGCGGAGCCTTCCTGGAGGTCGGCGATCGTCTGCCCCTGGGCTTCGACCGTTTGCTGGAGGGTGGTGATCGCGGTGAGGAGATCCTTCAGGGTGGGCTCCTGCGCGCTGGCGGTGTTGGGATTGGTGCTCATAGTAGAGGTTTCGTTAGTTGGATCGCCGTCAACTGCGGCGGGGGATTTGGCCTGGAAAAGGCCGGTGGGATTGGCGGCCGGGGTGGCCACGAGATCGACGGAGATCACCTCGTCGCAACGCGCGGCGAGGGACTTGCGGCCATTGACCTCGACGGGCTCGTCGTCGCCGGTAAAGGCGGCGGAAAGGCCGACATTGGAGGGCATGCGCTCGGCCAGTTCGACGGCCTGCTCGAAGTTGGGATGGGTCTGCAGGAGGTGCCAGTCACCCAGGAGCTTGGGACCCTCGATGCGGAAATTATCGAGGTAGCCATTGACGGCATCGGCGCCGGTCTTGTGATTCCACTTGGTGGGGACGGTGCCCTTCTTGCGGCAGGCCGTCTCCATCTGGCGGAGCGTCGTGTGATCGACCTGCAGGTCATGGCCGCGGGCGGTCAGCCCGGAGGTGATGATGGAGACGCCGCGGATGATGCCGTTGGCTCGGTCGACGCGGGATCCGACGAGACCCGAAGGGTTATCGAAAAAGTGGTCTTTCATGCCCCCTTGCGGAGGCCGTCAACGCGTCAGAGAGACTCGCGCTTCTTCTTTCGCGCGAGGGATTCGGCCACCGAGGAACGGATCTGCATCTTGAAGGAATCTTTCCAGCTTCTGGCGCGACCCTTGCGCTTCTCGTAATCGCGCAGTCCCTGGAGGAATTTTTCCTGACCGCAATGGGCGCGGAATCCCCCGTCGCAATCCGCGACGACACCGAGCGACTTGCCATTCATCATGCCCCGGGAGCACCCCGTTCCCGAAAAGATCCCGATCAAGTCGTGGAGATCCTCGGACATGGCATCGGTCAGAGCGTGGTGCCTCCCGAGCCGACGCCGCCGCCGGGAGCTTCCTCACCGGCCGGGACGCGCGAGCCCTTGGCTCGCCAGGCTTTGATTTTGCGGGAAAGTTCGGTCTCCTGGCCGCCGACGCGTTCGTCGATGGCCGCCTAGCTCTGGCGGGGATCCTGGGTGCCGTAGGCGGCGTGCATGGCATCGGGAGTCAGCCCGCTCTCGAGATTGGGCTCATACTGCCCGTTGGCATTGCGCGGACGGGAATCAAATTCCCGGAGACGACAGGCCAGGGCGGAGAGTTCGCGGAGACGGGCGATCATGACGGTTAGGCGCGCGTGGCGACCGCTGAAAGCAGTCCGCGGATTTTGGCACCGAGGCCACCGACCGCTTCCCCGGCGGTTGCCAAGGGAGAGGTTTTCTTGAGGGCGGCAAGGGCTTCGCCGGAATCCTCGACCACCTTGGCGGTGCCGCCGACGCCGGGTGCGGCATCCACTGAGGGGGCGGTGCCGCTGAACTTCGCGCCGTCATGAGAAAGCGGGGAATTGGTAGCCGCCTCAGCAACCATGGCACTCCCCTCGCCCGTGGAAGGAGGATTGATCATGCCGGGATTGCCTGCGCTGAATCCGGAGCGCACCCCGGAGGTGAAATCATCGGCCGCGCGCCCATAGGCACCAGCCACGCGGTTCTTGTCCACAAAGTTGCCGTAGTTGCTCATGACGGCCTGATGACCCAGGACGGCACCAGCACCGAGGCCAGCACCGACGGCGCCATCGAGGATGGGATGACCATTCTCATCGACCTTCTGGTCGAACGATTTCAGCGAGACGGATTTCTCCGCCAGCTCCTTGAGGCGAAGGCGGGAGGAGAAGTCATTTTTCTTGATGAGTTTGCGCCTCGATTTTAATTCCCCTGCAACGTCGACATCCTTCATGTGCTCGGCCATCGCTGGGCCAACCTGATGCCTCATGACTTGGTGCATATCCAACCCTGTCGCGCCATAAAGACCACCGGCTTTCTCATGACGGAAACGAGAAGCCTGAGCCGCCCTGCTCGATTGGACGATTTCATGGGCAGAACCGACAGGAATTCCCATTTTTTCAGCCAACGCTTCTGGATCGCGGCTCAGGATTTCTTTGACGCCAGGAAATTTTAGTCCCTGCTTGATGGTAGATTGCACATCAGGCTTTTGTTTCTTAGCCCAGTTTTTTGCGTATTTGAGATAAAAATCACCGCGCGCAAGCTCTTTGATCCGTGCATCGGAAGAAAACCGTTTTCCAATCTTAGGAAGACCATGTTTCCCAATTAAATAACCAGCAGCGCCGGCTGCCGCAGCAGTAGCGACTGCTTTTGCTCGGCGAACTCTGGATGGACTGTGATCAAGGGATTCCTCCTGGATATTTCCGATGTTCTCTGGACGACCGGGGAAAAACTTTGTGCGGAAAGCCTCTGCAGCAGCAATCCTGACAGGTTTTTTGTAATGGGTTTTGGTGCCTCGATCATCTCCAGGGTTGGAATATGTGATCTTGCCTGTGCGCTCCCAATCGTCCGGAAGATTACGAAAAAGATTTGAGGAATCAGCCAGCTCCTTGAGGCGATCCTGAGCCGAAAAGCGCTTCCCGGCGGCGGCACGGATTTTTCCCAGGACATCGTTTCCGGCTTTCTTGTAGGCCTGACCGACGGGCACCTTGACTTGCTTGGGGCTGATGAAGCGGCCCTTCTCGCGGTTCACGGTCTCGGTGCCATACTTTTTCATGACACCGACATGACCGGCGCCAAGGCCAGCGCCGACGAGCGCGGCGCCACCGGCAGCTTCGGCAATGCCAGGGCCGTTGTAGTGATTCTCGATGCCCTGGAAATGGCCGTCCTGGTCGTAGGCGGCCTCATTCTTGGTCAGGATGCCGAGTTCTTTCACGGAAGCAGTGGTGCGGGCGGCGAGTTCGCGGAGACGGGAAAAGCGGTTCATGGGTGATTGGGAGCTGGAAGTTGATCGCTAGGAGATAGGGGCCAAAACCATTTCCCTCGTCGTCAACTTCCCCACCCTACGCTTTCCCCATTCTATTCCTGATCTCGCGGCGGAAACACCGCACGCGGGACCAGAGCAGTTTCACGTCGCCCGTGGTGATGCGGAGACGGAACGGGAGCTTGATGCCGGGAATCCAGACCGCGAGCGATAGCTCATAAGTCGGTTCCCGGCGGCGAAACATCATCGCCATAGGATCATGCGATCTTTTTGGGGAACTTGATGATGTTCGAGGTCGCCGCGGGGACTGCTTTCTTGGGAAGGATCGAGAGTCCGGAGAGCTTGCGGGCCGCCACGGCGCCGCCAGCCACACCTAGCAATCCGGTGCCGACGATCGCACCCTTCAGCAACGCCTCACGGTTTTCCTTTTTCTCATGCCATTCCTTGGGGCGACGAAAACGGGGACGCGATCCGGGAGCGAAAACCCTGGCGGAGCGTCCGCGCGGGTCGCGCACATCCCAGCCCGAGAGGGCGGCATCGAGGTCGAATTGCTTCAAGCGGCGAAGTTTTGCCGCAAACAGACTGACTCCGTATTTCTGGGCCGCGGCGTCGGCCTTCTTTAGATGAGGGAGGAGATGATCTTGTCCAAACTTGGTCTTGGAGGTCAGGAGCGCGCCGCCGATGAGGGCTCCGCCCGCGGCAGCCGATCCCACCGTGCGATGGAACCAGGCTTTTTCCCACTCGCGCTTCTGGGGACGGCCCGCCTGATCGGTGCGTCGGGCGCGGCCTGCGAGCACATCGCCGGTATCACGCAGCAGATTGGCACCACGGCCACCCCAGCGATGAGCGGCCTTGCCCTTGTTGTAAAACCCCTTGGCCACCTGATAGGTCCCCAGCGATCCGCTGTAATCCGTGAGTCCCATCGCGGCGCGAGTGGGGCTCACATAGCGCTGGGTATCCTTCTCCCGGAGTTGGGAAGAGTAGCCGAATTCCTTGAGCACGCCCTGGATGCGACGGGAAAGATTCTTTTTGCCGGGATCCTGATCATTGGAAGCGACACGGGAATTATTCACCGCATCGACGAGAGTTCCCTCGTCGGCGCCTTTGTAGGCCCCGCCGAGCGCACCGACTGAGGCTCCGATGGCGGCGGCTCCGGGAGCCGATGCCTTGGCGGCCCAATTCAAGGGGCGGATCGTCTCGACCCCCTTGGCAAGGGCATCGGACTTGCCGATCATTCCGGCCAGGCGAGCCGCCGCGCCGCTGCGAAGCGCGAGCCCGGATCCCGCGCCGAGGAGACCCCCGGCAATCGCGCCGCCCACAGCCCCGCGCTTGGTATAAGCCGTCTTGTCGGTGGGATTTGGGGCTCCGAGCACTTTGTTTCCGATGATCGTTCCGGCACCGGCC
>Ga0007866_1000438_pt1 | contig 12103 bp, 14 predicted proteins | sample CryBogCBH18Jul07_FD_71223 | JGI IMG/M metagenome (GOLD analysis project Ga0007866, IMG submission 71223) | Freshwater microbial communities from Crystal Bog, Wisconsin, USA - CBH18Jul07 | ecosystem: Environmental > Aquatic > Freshwater > Lake | place: Crystal Bog, Wisconsin, USA | collected... | reverse complement strand
TGGTTTCCAAATAGGTATAATAGAAAGATTATTTCGTTTCACCTCGTTTGTGGTTTTTACAGTTGCTTGTAAAGCCATTAAAGCGTATCCAAAAGCCATACAAGCGTCATAATCTGTACGATCTTGAATGTTAAACTTTTTCATATCCCTCAATAACCTTAAAAATTTTATTTTCCTCATATTGTTTAAAGCATACTCTACCTGAACGGTTAAATGTTGTTCCATCGTTTCCTTTCCAGTTGTGGTAGCACCATAAACCTCAGAGCCATCGTACCTTTTTGTAACAATCAAATATCCATGTTTTTTTTCAGCATCCAAAGGGGACGCTAAACGCCTTAATGGACTTGTGAAATAATCTTCCCAATCAGTAGGCGAACGTTCCGCAAGCATTTTTACACCGTAATATTCCAAACCATACGCTACTTGTGTATGAAATTCTTCTTTGGTCTTTGGATGGCCTAAGAACATGGCTATCGGTGCGTATGAGTTTTCGGGGTCAAGATAGCTATACCTTGACATAATAATAACGCAAGCATCTGAACCATTTTCTACAGATGTTCTTGAGTTGGCATAAGTGTCCATACCCGCAGCCCCGAAAGCCACATTGTCAGGGCATTTTATACTACCCTTAAATACCGATTTATTATTGTCATCAATAAGTTTATCTATCCACCACATCCCTTGCGGGTCATCTACGGGATATTTTTCGCCATTTGAAGCCATTTTAAACGACATTTGTCGCCCGTATTCTTTCTTACCGTTTAATTGGCTTTCTACCCATTCTTCTTGGTCATTTAATTCCTTAATGTTAAAATGACATTGGTTGTTGGCTGTATTAAATACTTCTTCGGGATTGAACGGGAACATCCGTATTTCTTCCTGTAGTTTTTCAGGATCGTTGGCTTTTATCTTTCGCTGTAACTCGCAATAAGCCTTACACCCCATTGTCGGGTCAAGGGTGTTTGGGTCGTTTTTAAGCCATTCCATTTGTTCTTCCGTTGGGGTATCCCATACAGAATTGCCGTATTTATCAATCCATCCACCATCCCTGCCACCCATATAGCCGGGAATAAACTGCCTGTATAGTTTGTTTTGTGTCTGCCCTAATACATCGCGCACAAGCTGGCTTGACTCCCGCCAAACTAATTTATAATTATCGCCACCCTTATCACCCTTGTTAACCGTTGTAATAAGCATCATTCGCCCTATATTCTTACCCGCTACAATACTTTGGGATGCTATTTCCATGTATTCATAGATATTTACATCTTCCCATTTTGCAGCCTCATCAAGTAGTAAAAACCATAAACCATCACCGTCAAACACGTTACTTGCGGGCGCACGAAACTCAATCTTGTTATTTAAACCTTCTTTTGATGCGCCTATACCCTTTTCCTTTGTGATACCACCCGCCTTTTTAATGATATTCATTGTGGTTTTGGGCAAGTCATTACCACTAATACGGGGTTTTAAAAAGTTGGGTAGGTTAGCGTAACCGTTTACAAGCATTAATTGAAATATCTTTTCAGCGTCCTTGTTTGACTTTGAAGTGATACCCTGTTCGGTATTTTTCATTAATACCACACCAAACTGAAGCATAACAGACATACACATAGAGGATACACCCTTACGTCTGCCTTTCATGGTATTCCCGCCCCTACATTTAGGGTCATTAAATACTAATTCAATAAATCTTAGGAAATATAAAGAAGTGTCACGGTATTCGGGATAACCGCCTTCCTTGAGGATAAACCATTGATGGTAGAAATATGCGAAGTGATTAAGGTAAGTCGGGCGACCCTCAATCATTACCCACTCACCATAAAGGATGCGGTCTATTTCGTCGTAATACCACTCAAGCTGTCCGGGTGAGGGGTCATCCCACCAAACAGCCCCTGATTTTGGGTCATCATTCCAATCCCATTGTTCGTATTCGGTATGCCTTGTCCAATACTGGTCTTTTACTTTAAGTTTGTCACCCCTAATCTTTTTAGGTATTTCGGGCGTTTTATAAATTAAACCTTCATAAATTTCAAACTCTTGAACGGCCATTTTTTCTTTCCTCTAATACGTGTTCATAGATGTTTCCACCGGGTTTTAACCTAACCTTTGATTGCTCTTGTTGCGAAGCCAACCCACCTTTAAAATGCTGACTCAACGCCTTTATTTTATCAAATTTATCAAATAAAACCATAATTCTTTCAAAAGTTTTATCTTTGGCATCTGCTGATAAAAGTGTAAGCCTTGATTTAGCTACGTCACTATCTCCGTCCGACACCCATTCAACTGCATCACCATCGCAAATTAAGTTTAAGTCATCCGCAAAAACCCTGCTTGCTGTGTTAAGTGCCATAATAAGTTCAGATGACCCGTTAAGGCATCCTTCAAGGTACTCAATATACGCAATTTGCGTTTTACTTAATCCTTTTAAATCGGGTTTTTTCATAACAATGCGTTTTTAATCTTTTTCTGCTTTATTTTAGCCCTTGCACCTGCAAATCTTTTCATAGATGCTATTTCGTCATCTAAATTTAACAAGTGCGTGTTCTCGTTAAAAATTACCTTGAACCTATCCATAGCTGCGTGACCGTTTGGTGTGAGGAAATACCCTTTTCTTGGTCTCCCTTTAGGTGTCTTTTTTGGTAAGTCAATGGATTGCATAAGCCCCATTTCTATAAGTTGCTTAATCTTTACCTCAAATACCCTTACTTTAAACAAGGCAAAATCAGACCGTAATATCATCTGATAATAAGAGCATATAATCAATACCGTCGCTAACTGAAGATTTAGCTTTTGTTCCCTTTTCCATATTTGTAGAACAGGGAGTCCAACAACTGTCCAATAGTATTTAGGGTCTTTTTGTAGCACCCTGACACGTTGCATTAGTTCTTTATTGCCGGATAGTTTATATTCCGATAGTTCATCGTACTTTTGGCGAAGTATCTTTAGCCTTGTCCTTAAACGCTTAATGGTAGCTATTCTTTCAATATCTACCTGTTCCTTTTTTTCTTTGGTACTTTTTGTTTTGTGGCCTACGTACCGTTGAACTGACCCTATCGGTGCGTACCCTTTTACAAACTGTCCCTTATTGTTTCTAACTGTCTTTTTGGGGACACCATTCATGGTGTAGTTAGGGTCATCAATGTCACAGACTCTTTCGATATTATCCATTTATTACCTCCTACCTTTACGCCAAAATTTCTGTTAACAATAATTTCTTCACCTTCCATATCCCCCTTTAGAACTTTAGCTTTTATTGTCTTGGGTTCGGGAACGGGTTTAAATTCCATACCCTCTATATGCCAACCATGTTTACGGCAAAAGTCAATATGATTGTATATCTCTTGATTTTTTTCCATCCTCTCCTCATCATCTTTGCCGTAGATATATTCCACTAGAAGGTTTTCATTAACAGGATTTTCGTTTACTGCCGCTATTTCACTTTCCCTTAGCTTAATATACCGTTGACCATTATATATCAACCAATATTGGTTTCCGTCAATCGTTGTTACAAGGTCGCCAACATTAGCTATGCTATTTTCTGGGATATGAGATACTTTAATGCTTATTTTGTCTTTTTCTTCAAGGGTTGTGCTTAGTATAATTCCCGCAGGTGTCTTTTCGGGTTCTACAAACACCTCATAACCTAAATAGGTATTTGCAGCCATTTCTATAGTGTCGCCAATAAAGAAGTATATCAACGCTTCGTCAATAATAGCCTTTTCGTCATCTACCCATTTAGCTATCTCATAAGCCCCGTAATATACAAAAGCATCCCTTCCCTCATGTTTACCGCTTAGTATAGTTACCTTTTGCGGGTTGATTAACCGCCTGTCCGTTGTAACACCCTTACGGGTCTCGTTATCGTCTTCGTTTTGTTGTACGTGTACTGCATACCTTTCGGGGATAACAAGCCCTAACGGAGTCTCTATATCCTCGTGAAACCTTACTAATATCCTATTATGCAGTACTTTCATATCTCAAATAACTTTTCTATTCTTTTTAGCCTTAATTTATTTACTTTACTTAGCAAATACTTATCACATATCAGTTCCCAACTTTCCTTATTTGCTTTTGCCAAACCTTCGTGGTGTGACCCTTCAATCGCTTCCTTTAATAGTTTTAAGTCAAAAATACAATCCTTATCAAATTCCGGCAAATCTTTGTTACCAAAATATGCTGCGCCACTATACGTTGACTCAAGCCAACTGCAATTACTTTTGCTTTGGTTGAATAAATTGTTATTAAGCGGATAAAAGAAGATACAAGGGTTATATTCGTGCATTAGCTTATAAAATTGTATTGTTGTCGCCCCGTCGTGCCTATAACAGTTATTCCCTGTCAGGTGCATTTCTATCCAATCAAAACGTTGCCCTAAAAAAAAGAATTTCCAGTCTTGGTTTCTATTGACAAGTTCCACTAATTTTTCTGATACTCCCGGCTCGTAGATGTCGCCCATGTGGGATAAACCGCCCCGCCACATCGCAACTCTGTTGAATACAAATGGTTTTTTATCTCCTACTTTAAAAAGATAATCATTATGAGCGTTAGGTATGACGTGTATGTTTCTGTTGTAAAGTTTAAACGCTGTTTTTATTGCTTCGGTGCTTACCCAAACCTCATCAGCAAGTGCAACTGCACTTAATATATTCTTTTTACTTGCGTTAAAAAAGCCATTTAATGGGTGATGGTTCGGTAAGCATAGCGGGTTGTCGTCGTGGTCTATAATTACTTTCAAACCACAATCCTTCGCCATCCTTATCAGGTTTAAATGCTTTTCTTCATGTGGTCTTACAATAAATATAGCATCATATCCCAAAAGATTAGAAAACCCTAATTACTTGATATGTGACAAGTTGACTAATTCAAAGTCTTTGCTTTTAATATACGGGAACACCCCTGCGCTACGATAGTAGTCTGAACCATCTTCAGAATAAAAAGTATAATAGATTATTTTCTTCATTTGCGCTTGTAAACTGAAATATGCACCACGTTACCATAAAATTCCCAATCGTCACCATTTTGCTCTAACCACTTTATCTTAGCATCTGTTACGGGTTGTATTCCGCAAAAGAAACCCGATGATGGAAAATTTAAATCATTGTTACAGTCATCAATAACCAAAAATCCACCACGCTTCACAAAGGGGGCGTAATAGGTTAAATCAGCTAAAGCACCTTCATAACTATGGTCTCCATCCACGTAAAGTATATCATAGGGTGATGTTTGATATGCCTTTTCAATAATTACAGGGTCATGGCTTGAACCAACATAAAGCGTGTAATCTTTGGGGATAAAAAAGTAATCATGCAATCGGGCTATATCGGCCTCGTAGTCGCTTTCCCACATATCTCCCGATGTATCTAACGGGGTAACGCCATATCGTTTAACTGAGCGTCCCGTACGGCTTGCTAAGACCTGTATAAGCGATAGTATCTGACCTTTGAAAACTCCCAGTTCTATAAAACTAAAATCCGATGGCATTTCATCCACAATAAGTTTCCATAAAAACTGAAATGACCTTTCGCCAAAACCAAATATATTTTGCTCTACAAATGTTCTGTGTTCGTTAAGGAATTCATCCTTGTTTACTTCTTCAACAAAGGACTCGTGTATGTGTTTATGATACTGTTCTGTATCTTCCCAACTTTTTTGTAATTCTTGTATTGTCATGGTTTTGAAATTAGTTTAATCCTTTCATGCTTATATTTTTTTATTAGCTTAACCTCTAATGGACTTCTAATTACTCGCCAAATATTTAGTTCTATTAATAAATAATTTCTTATTCTATTAGAACAGTCTGCTGTTAAATAAATATTTAACTCATATCTTCTTTTTAAAATATTTATTTGAAACACGTTAAATTTTCCATCATTTATTATTGTCATATAGCTAATATTTGGTTTAATTTTTCATCAATCGTTTTGGCGTTGCAATGTATAAACACAGGTTCGTTACCCATAATCTGAACCCTGCCGTTATTGTAGGTGTATTCCCCCTCTGCTATGAAACTATGGTTGTTGAAAACAGACTGTTTACTATCTACATCTATTACAACCCAATCATTTAAAAGCCACATTAAGTTCATCCAAAGTTGATCGTCAATAGCTTCAAAAGGGGTAAATTCTTCGTACATTATAATAAAAGCACTTGACTTACAATAATATAACCCGCTATTGATATAGTTAAACCCGTGTTCATGCTCAAAGTACATACTTCTAAAGGGTAAAAGCGATGGAGGCCAAAGCCCCTTTTCTGTGCTTAACAATATATTTTCAGCCTTGACCTTGCTTTTAAATTCTTCAGGGCTACCCAAAACAACCACATCAAAGGCATCGCAAAACACAAATTCCGTAACTTCGGGATGTTCTTTAAGATATTTGTATGTTTCAACAAGTTTTGTGCCGAACCCTTTCCATTCGCACTTGATTACCTCTAAGCCCCATCCGTTTTTTGTCGCAGACTCAATTAAGGTTATTGCGTGTTCAGGATGGCTACAAACTGTGATTAATTTTAAACTCATAGCTTTCTGTAAATGTTCTTTTTTACCCCTTTTTTATAAAGTTCCCAATTTAAACTTTCAAATAGCCTGTTAATTGGTTCTATGTCAAAAAAATCGGGTGTACAATCATCTATCACTATCGTTGCGCCACTATCCATCCTGTCGTTAAACCACTCCACCTCGTCTGATATAGCATGTACAGTATGAACCCCGTCAAGATGACACATGGCATACTTTGTGTAAATTATATGTTCCAACTCATATATTGGAAATGAATATGCAAAACGATTAAAAAACTCATTGTCAGTCATTTTTAACATCACCCAATTCACGTTTTTATCAATTACATATTCCGACATACTTAACATAACCCGTTTATACATATCGTTGGTGTAGTCAAGTCTTATCGGCCCATCTGCTTCCCTGCACGTGTATAATATTGAGCCAAAGGGGTCTATGCTTATTACTGTGCTGCCGGGGCGATGCTGTAAACAAGCATCAATAATTGTCTTTGTTCCCATGCCTAACCTAAGACCTATCTCCACTAAAAGACCATCAACATCTTTCGATAGTTCAACTGCTTCAGTAAGCAACTCGTATTCACCACTATCTCCAAGTATCATTATTCAAAAGGATAATAGTAAGATAATTGACCCGTTCTAATCAAATCTGTAACAATAGCTGCTTCCGATGCGTATATACCCGCCTCTTTCTTTTTCCATTCGGTATATTCCGTTCCACCTTCATCAAGGTTAACTATCTTTATATTCCGCATAAATGCGTTTTTAAAACCCGCAGCAATAGAACGAACTGAAAAGATTGAATCGTCGTACCCGTATTTGGAAAATTGCTTTAAAGCCCCTATTTTATCTAACATCGCAGGGTTGTACATTGTGCAAGTCCCCATAATGTCATTATTCCACAATAACTGCCCGTCCTTGTCGGGTATCAACTCCCCGTAAACGTCGTCACGCTTTAACCCAAGAATACCTATTTCGGGGTGTAATTCTATTTGTTCCTGCATTTCTTCAACCCACCCGATATGTGTCGTAGTCCAGTCATCATCGCATTTAACAAAAAATTGCCCATTTTTTCTTTGTTTTAACGCAAGGTTAATGCCCTCTGCTGTACCTAAGTTCTCGCCCGGATAAATCAATTTGATATCTAAGTCGTGATTTAAATATTGATTTATTAACCTTGACGTTTCTTTGTACTGGTCGTTTTGAATTATAATAAGTTCGTGCTTTTTAAAGTCTACTGTAGTAAGCAGACTATCTAAAGTTTGTTGTAAGTATTTTAACTTACCGTTTTCTTCTGTGCAATACACGCACATGGCTATAATTACGCTCATATCTTTAGATTAAAAAACCCGAACAGCCAACCAAAGTGAGAAAGTGCGAACTTACATGAACACAGATGGTTTTAGCTGCCGGGATGTCTTTGTTGATTGCTCTGTTCATGTATATCTTGTTCGCTTCGGCTAAGATAAAAAAAGTTTTTATTATATCAAAATAAAATTTTACCTTTATTACGTGCTATACACGATGACTATTTACAAGATTACTATATAAAAATTTAAAAACAATGGCAGCATATCAAGGTTCACAACTCGTAAACATTTTATCCGCACCAACAAAAGAGAGTCCAAACGCTCAAGAGCCGTTTCCTCCTATTGGTCAGATAACAACAAACAACCCATTCCCTAACATTTCTCCGTCACCGCAATATTTGTTGGTGTCACAGGATATTCAGGCTGCTTGGCCTTTATCGTCACAGCAACTTGCGGATTTTCCTACAGGGCAGTCGGTTGTTCAAGTTCGTTATTGGAGAGGGAATCAGCACGATAGCGGGTTTATTATCACCACAGCTACTCTATCAGCTATTCAATCGGCTTTCTAAAATAGACCTCAATAAAAGGTTTTTACCTGCATCTGAAATAAGTGCGGGATTTTTTATTAATAAGGGACTTCGTTGGTGTGTTCTTTGTTGGCATCAAAAAAGTATTCACGACCCTCACCTATTGGCTTAAATCGTGCTACTTTATTGTCAAAACTAATACCGTTGAGTAGGTATGGTAAACCGTTTATAGTTCCGGTCTTTTCAAATTCGTCTAAAAACAAACAAAAACGGTCAATAGCCGCAAGTTCAGCTTTGTGCCTTTCGTTTTCCTCTTTAACCAATTTGGTGTGGTCTGCTATCATACGGGGGTTCCGTCTGTTGCTTCAGGAGTTTCTACCGGGGCTTCTTCCACTGCGGGTGCTGCCTCTACGATTGGCTCTGCAACGGGTTCGGGTGCTGTTTCGATGCTTGCTGTAATCTGAAATGAATTAACTGCTGCCAATGCTGCCTGAAGGTCTGCAATCTTTCCGTCCAGTTCGTCTTTGTTGGTTTTTACAATAAGTGCCATTTTATTTTGATTTTTTTGATTTTGCTGCTTCTGTTGATTTTTTTAGTCCGGCTTTGATAGCGTCACTTGCTGCGTAACCGTAAGATTTTCCACCACCTGAATTTTTGTAGCCATCACCAATAGCTTTTCCCAAAGCGGGATTAGCTTTTTTCATGCTGTCAATACGGCTTGTGGCGACTTCGCCAAATCGGGTTACACTTTTACCGTTGCTGTTCTGCATATTAACAGCTTTTTTCTTTGTGGTATCTTGTTTCATCTTAGCCATAAGTCAAATGTAATAATGTTTTCTTTATTTCCAAAAAATATCTTCAAGATGCCTAAATTTTTTGTAATCGTTTGAAAACTCAAAGGGGCTACCACCGTCAATGAGTTCTTTTATTATTTCTGTAAGATCATCACCGTCTTTGGTTATTACGGTGTACCAAATGTTGTAGGGTAGCTTTATTAGTTTCTTTATGTGGTGGTGCATGGACTAAAAAGGAGGTTCTGCTTCTTGTTGATTTATTGGGGTGTAAGCGTCAAATAGTTTACTTGGTTGTAAAACAAAATTTGTTTGTGGTTTTACGGGGGCTAAGTTGTACATGAGCATGAATAAGATGGCAAAGCCTCGTCTAAATCAAATAATGATTTTTGATTTTTAGCTATTGATAATAAATCCTTGTATTTTATACCCTGAATGTATGAATCGTTGCCTTTTTTCTTTTTACCATTATAATTATTTGATAATTCTTCATCTTTAATCCATTTTTCAGCTAACTCAGGGTATAATTGCAAAATTTTTATAATATTATCTTTCCCTTTTAAAAAACATAAATCGCAATTTCCCAGTATTGACGGTATTTCTAAAATGTATGGTTTTGTCAGCCAGTATTGATTTACCATTTCTTTGTTTATCTTTTGTTCGTACAACGGGAATTTAGGAATTGTATTTTTATATTTATTTTCATAATTATCAACCCTTCTTTTTTCATCAAATCTAAAACCAATATAATTTTCACGATTACCAACGCCTAAAGATTTTAAATATCGCCTTGCAACGTTAATTTTTAATTCTGATGTACAAAGCCTTTTTTGTCTGTTTGGTAAAAATGTTTTCCAATTTGTTAAAGCATCAAATCCAGTAAGTCCCGGACTTTTCCAATGTGTGTATGTGGCTTTATGGACTTTTATTCCCTCGTATTTTTCAAAATCATCAATAAACTTATAAGTAAGCGGATGCTCCCTTCCTGTATCGGTAAACAGCACAATATCATCATCCGTTGGCTTTAACAGGATCGTCATCAATGCCGATGTTTTACCACCGCTAAAATTTATTACTCTTTTCATTTTGTTCATGTTTTTAATTTTTTAAAAAGGGGGTTCTGCTTCTTGTTGATTTATTGGTGTGTAAGCGTCAATTAGTTTACTTGGTTGTAATTGTTTTGGCTCTGTGTACTTTGGTAACTGTTTCTTTTTGTGATACTCTTGGATTGCGTTATATCCACTTGCAGGTATCGACCTGTTTGAAATATACTCAAACCCTGAAAGATTATTAACCATTTTAAAGTCAATAGGTTTACCAAAAGGAGTTACCCTGCCACCTGTTTCTGTTTCTTTAACCTTTCTAACGTGAAATTCTGTGTACATCCATTCGGTTTCGTGTTGAGTAATTCTATGAATTGTAATAAACTCATCTGCCTTATTAGCAAACATAACACCCATTTCAGTATCCTCTTTTTGTGGTGCTTTGGTATATCCGCTTTTATCTTTATTCCTTGCACCAACAGTACCAACGTGACAATTCAAATAGATAGAAATGTTATACTTCTTGGCAAATAATTGTATCACGCTTGCTGCCTCATAATGATAATCATATGTTGAATTTTTTGACTTTGCGGGTATATCAACTTTAAGCGAATTGTAAGGGTCAATCATTAAACCCTTGTATTGATGTTTCTTAAATGCCAACTTTGTCATATTTAAAATATCTTGGTAGTTGTACATCTTTTCGCTGACTTTTATGATGTCGAAGTTTTCTTTTACAAATTGCTTTGCAAACTTGTATTTATCTTCACTCATTGTGTCTATTGGTTCACTCCAATAAAATTCAATTAGCTTTCTGATAATACCACCTACCCTATTTTCAGAACTAAAAATAAGCCACTTCCAACCGTGAAACATACAAGATAGCATTGCTAAATACCAAACAACAGAACTCTTACCCGTATTATCAATCCCGTTTATGATAACCAAATTACCCTCTTTAAAAAGAAAATGCTTATCAAGCGGTTCAATTCCGGTTGATTTACCCATTTCAAATGTTCCTGTTCGCCATTTTTCAAGGTACTCATCATAATCTTCTTCGGTAGCAAGGAAAGAAAGGTCATCCTCATCTGCTGTGTTTATTATGCTTGGTATTTCAGTATCGACCCTGTCATCATCTTTACTCCCGTAGCCATCTTTTGAAAGCATAATTGGCAATGCGTTCCAATCTCCCTTACATTTCAAAATACAGTAAACTGCATAAGGTCTATAAGCCGTCTGTGCTTCAAATTCAGTTGATGTACTAAATACACTAAACCAATTTTTTTCTTCATCAAAATTGCCTGAATGTGTTGCTTTGGTATCTCCGGGTCTTTTAAGTAAAATTTTACTTCCTTTTTTACCAACGGCTGTCCATCCATATTCCTCAAGCAATGAAACTACATCGCCACGTTTGTCATAATCTTCAAGCGGTGTATCGCCCTTAGTTGTTTTTCTTGGTAACGTTTTCTTGGGCTTAAACTCCTTGTAAACCTCATTAAAACTTCTTGCTACCGAGAATAATATATCTCTTTCTTCTTCGGTAATGTATTTTATCTTGTCAAAACTACCGTACTTTATTTCGTAACCTTTTGTCGGATAACAAGCTATGTAACCGCCTTCTCCCCTCGTTTCAAATAAAACCCTAATTGTATCTTTTTCACTTGCGTTATGCGCTACAAGGGTTGCTTTCTGAATAATTTGCTCGCTACTTAATTCGCCTTCTTTTTTTAAATCAGAAACTATTTTATCATATGTTTTCTTAAATGTAAATTGCCTTTCTTCTTCTGTTGTATAACGTTCGGATAGTTTCCTATTTCCCTCAATCGCTTTACATTTAAAAATTAAATGATAACCACCGCTAACTGTTGATTGTACCGTTAACTTCCGTAAAAGGTTTTTATCAATTTCAC
>Ga0007866_1000434_pt1 | contig 12146 bp, 7 predicted proteins | sample CryBogCBH18Jul07_FD_71223 | JGI IMG/M metagenome (GOLD analysis project Ga0007866, IMG submission 71223) | Freshwater microbial communities from Crystal Bog, Wisconsin, USA - CBH18Jul07 | ecosystem: Environmental > Aquatic > Freshwater > Lake | place: Crystal Bog, Wisconsin, USA | collected... | reverse complement strand
AGACTAAATGCTTTTCTTTATAAGGTGGTAAATGGCAAATCAAAATCTGGTAATTATTCACAAGATGATGATTTAATGGATGAATTGAATATACCACATAAAAAATTTAAAGAAGGTGGTAAAATACTTTTAGCACCTAATGGTAAGCCTTCAAATTTAACACCAGAACAATACGATTTAGTTCGTACACCAGCTTTTAAAAAATGGTTTGGCGATTGGCTTAAAGTAGCTGAAGCTAAGATAAATCATAGTGGCATAGATGATGTTACCCTTGAAAATCTTGGTAGAGATGTATCCAAAGTTGTAGACGAAAATGGAGAGCCAAAAATAATGTATCATGGAAGTAGAGGGGATTTTAATGTATTTTCTAATAAAAATGAGAATAAATTATCTTGGACTGAAGGTGGTTTTGGTTTTTATTTTACATCAAATTATAATTATGCTTTAGGGTATGGTGAAAGAGTAATAAATGCGTTTATTAATTCAAGAGCAATTAAAAAATCAAATGAAAGTGAACACGCCTTAGTTAATGAAAATGATTTATATAAATTGCGTAAAAGTGGTTTTGATTCAATTTATTTTGATGGAAAATTTACAAATACAAGTGGCAAAAGGTCTTATAAAGATGATGAATTAGTGGTATTTGAACCTAATCAAATAAAACTTGCTGATGGCACTAACACTACATTTGATGCAAATAATCCAGATATAAGATACGATATGGGCGGTATATTACCCGAACAAGGTACATTATATACAAAAGACAAAACCCGTAAATTAGAATACATAAAAAAGGGAAACGAATATGTATTTAAAGTTTACGATGCAGAAATAAATCCTGTTAAAGATTATAAAAGAAGTCAATACAAAATAAATAATAACGAAGCGGTAATGACTTATAAACAATTTATTAATTACTTATATGCTGAATTATTTATAGACGATAGATACGATAGCGGTCGTCAAATAATAGAAACATACGAAGAAAACCCAATATCAGAATGGAAACTAAAACATCCATTCGTGGATAAAAAAAGTATTGAATATATGATAAATAGTGAATTAGAATATGAAAAGCAATTAGATAAAGGTATTAAAACCGAAAGTGCTGAACATTCAAAAACACTAAACAAACTTCAAAGCGGCAAAATAAATACTAAAGAAGCTATAAAGGAAATAGCCCAAAAGCACATACAAGAAAATCCTAATTACTATATAAATGGTGGTAAAGTAGAAACAATATTATGGGCAGTAAAAATTGGAGAACCCGACCACATGGAACAAGTTATAACAACAGATGCCAAAAAGATTGAACAAGCTAAAAAATGGGCTGAAAAGAATGGTTTTTATAGGTTTAGAATTTCTAATATTGATATGAATAAAAAGCCTCATTTTAATGGTGGCGGTAATATAGATACAAAATATAATCAAGTACAAAATGGATTACCATTGTTTGTTAATGGTGGTAAAATTGAATCATTAGGTAAAGGATTATATTTTAAAAATGCTCTTGAAACAAACTGGGATGTAAATGGTTTTAGAATTATACAATATAAAAATAATCCAATTTATTATATTCCTTCAAGATGGACTACTGACAACGAATTAAAAAAATTTCCTAATGAAGAAGAACTTTTAGACTACATAAATAACAATAAAGCTAAAAAATATTTCTAATATTGTAAAAAAAATAAAATGACAGAAAAAGAATCAAACGAACTTAATCGTAGAAGTAGTCAATCAGAAAGTACAGAAAATGATTTTGACGAATATGGTGAAATGATTAATGATGTAACCGATAAAAGACAAGCAATTGACGAGTTTTTTACTCCTAAATGGGTAGCTGAAATAATGTACCGATTAGCTGTAAAACATGGTTTTAAAGGTGGCAAAGTATTAGAGCCATCATTCGGTAAAGGTGTATTTTTTGATGTATTGACTGAAAATGGAATACCACAAAAAGACATTTATGGTTTTGAAATATACAAACCAAACTATGATTTTGTTGCTGAAAAATATCCGCAAATAAACATATACCCTTACAATTTTGAATATGAATTTGCCCCAAATCAGAAAGCACTTATTAGGGATGGCATAAAAACTTCATCAGAATTTAAAATAGAAACATTTGATTTAAGTATTGGTAATCCACCTTACGGAAACCATAAAAGCCCATATTCGTATATGTGGGATAAAAACTTGCAAATTAGATATGAAGGGTTTTTTATATATCTTTGTCTGCAAAAGCTAAAAAAAGATGGCATATTGGTATTTGTTATTAACTCCTTATGGTTAAATAATTCTCAAATGTACAATACACAAAAACAAATGATAGCCGAAATAGGCGAATTGATTGATGCTTATAGACTACCAAATAATGTTTTTAAAGGGGAAAATAGAGATACAAGCATTGCAACTGATATAGTCGTATTTCGTAAAAAATAAAATATACAAACATGGAAAGTAACAACAAAGCCGAAATTATCCAATTTTTAAGAGCAAACGGAAGCGAAACTGTGCAAAACAGAATGAACGAAAAAAATGGTGAATCTTTTTGTGCATCTTACATTGAGGCACAAATGGATGAACATTCAGTAACAATTGAAGTCGCTTTAGGGTGGCTTGAACAAGATTTAAAAGAATATTAAAAAAAAATAAATGGCATCAAGTATAGTAATTAAAGAATCTGATTTTAAGATATTATCTGTTGAAGATAATATAAAAAAATACACACCAGAACTAACTGATAATGATATTAAAGCATTTGTTTGGTACAATAGAACATTAGGAATACCAATGACTGGTTTTGAAAAATGGTTTATTGCAAATAGCGCAACAAATATTGTAACAGCAAAAGAAGATGTAGATTTTCTCAATCAACAATATGAGGTTGTTGGTAGATTTCAAAGAGGTGATGCAGTAGGTAAAGTAACTAAGTTTGAAAATACTTATGATATGAGAACCTATGTTGCCATAAGAAGATTCGATAATTCCTTATGTTTAGTGGATAAGTCTTTTTTAGATTTAACCAATAAATATGAAGTACCAAGTGAAGAATTAGATATACTTGTAAAATCTAAATCCTTGCTTTATCTTAATGGTATGTACTTGCCATTGCACGTTTACACAAATACTGATTATGATACTTTGCGTAGGCAATTGGATATTGATAAGCAACATATCATAGATAATTATGGTGAAGATGTTTATGAATATCAAAAATCATTAATTTCCAGTTACGTTTCTATGATGATTAACCATCCCATTAAGGACAAAAGATATAGATTAAATCCTTTTGGTGAATTAGCAAGAGAAACAATGACTACATTGCCAGATGAAGATTACGAAATTAGTGTTAGTGAAGCATTTATAAGTCATGTAAGAACATTAAAGAAATCAGATTTTGAATTAGTTTCAAAAGATGTTTTTATGGAAATAATTATTTATAACAATACTAAATCCAAAAAGACTTATGGTGCAACTGATGAAGAAAAGAAAGAGCAAAAAGAAAAAAGACAAAAAGAAGTAGCTGATGCCGAAGCTGAATGTGATAGATTATTTAGCAATTTCGTTACCAACTATTTAGATGGTGATACTGTAAAAGTTTTAAACATAAAAATAAATGAAACTTACAATAGAAGTATATTAGTGAACACAACTAAAATACCTATTGGTTTCAAATCTACAAATAGATTAGGAGTTGGTGATTTTACTTTAACACCTATACAACAAGAAGCGTTTAAATTTGCTATTTCAAGAAACAATTTTTGTTTAGCACTTACAGTAGGTTTCGGTAAAACAAGTGTTACTATTTGTATATTATCGTATTTAATAGGCACTGGTACTATTAATAAACCATTGATAATTGTTCCTAAGCCTGTAATGAAGAATTGGCAAAAGGAATTATTCGGTTTTTGGAGTAATGGCAAACTAACATCTTTTACAGCAGTAAATGGGTGGGTTCGTAACTATGGTATATTATCAGAATGTGGCTTTGATTTTTTCAACATAGAAAATTTAAGAAAGTCATTAGTTAAAAAAGCTGATGCAATTAAAAGTTTCAAAAAGTGTATTGTTTTAGGAAGTTATGAAGCAATGCAAAAAATGTACATATCTGACGAAAATATCAGAATGTTTATTATAGCAAGATGGCAAGATTTGCTTACTCAACCTGATGAACAAAGTACAGATTCAGATAGAAAAGTAGCTAAACAAATAATTGATTTAATATCAAAACTTAATAAAGTTGATAAAGATGCAGAAATAGATGTTTTAAGTTTAGGATTAGATAGTATTTATTTCGATGAAGCACATAGATTAAAAAATCTATTTAGCGGTGTTGCTGCCGATAAAACAAATAGAGTAAGTTCTGGATTTAAAGGTAAACCATCTGATAGAAGTTTAAGAGCATTTTATATTACACAATATTTTCAAAAGATAAAAGGTAGAGTAGGTTTCTTAACCGCTACACCATTTAGTAATAGTCCTTTGGAAGTTTATACTATGTTGGTGTTCTTGAATTACAGTGAATTGGTTAAAAATAACGTACAAAAGATAGTAAGATTTGTAGAACAATTTTTTAATGAAACTATTGAGTATAAGATAAATCAAAAGAATGAGATTATTTCCGAAGCTGTAATGAAAAGCTATAAGAACAAACCTATTCTTTATAAGATATTATCAAATACTTTCTTATATAAAGACGACCCTACAAAAGCTGGTATTAAACGACCATGTATTGTAAGATACCCTAATCCAAATTTAAAATTAATACTTAAACAAAGTCCTTTACAGATATTACAAAGAGATGCTTTAGTAGGTAAAAATGTAGATTTAGAAGAATATGTTTTAGAATATCCAGAGATAGAACCATACATAGAAGCATTTAAAGAAAAATGGGCAGAAACAAATAAAGCAAAAAGTGATTTAGGTGTTGCTGGTAAAATACTTTCAGCATCTAAAAGTAGTGCTGTATCACCATTCTGTAATAGCCCTTTAATGCTGCCTTTTGTTACTGATGAACATTGGAAAGAGTTATACGAATACTCACCTAAAATAAAGTTCACAATTGATACCATTAAAAATATAATGACATACCATGAAGATAATAAAGAAGCATCAAGTTCTTTCTTAATATTTATGAGTATTGGTACAAACCTTTTAGAGCCATTCAAAAAAGCATTAGAAATTATATGTGGTTTAGAATCTAATTTGTCAATAAGTCTTGACGAAGATGATGAAGATGGTAAACAATCTAAAATTACTTATGATGAAGTAGAAATTATTGAAGGTAGTGCTGATTCAGACAAAGAAGCAGATAGAAGGGAAAGAGTAGGTGATTTATTCAATCAAGGTAAAGTAAAGGTTATTATTGGTACTGATACAATTAAAGAAGGTCTTAACTTACAAGTTAATTGTGCTACGTTATTTATATTAACACCTACTTGGAACAGTACAGATATTACGCAAGTTGAAGGTAGAATACATAGACAGAAAAATAAGTTTGCTTTTGCAAGGGTTATTACACCATTAGTAACAAAAACTTTGGATAGCTTTATATATCAGAAATATGAAGAAAAACAAAAGAGAATAAAAGACATTTGGGATGATTCAGATGGTCTTTCTACAACTGGTAGTTTAGATGTTGATATTCCACCTGAAAAACAAAAAGAGTTAATATTGGATGATGCTATTGAAATAGCTAAAATTAGAGCAGAATTAAGTCAAAGAGAAGAAACAAATAACTACGACAAACTAAATGATGAATATGAATCTTTGAAAGATGCTATTAGCAAAAGTTCAAAGTATAAATATTTTGTAGATTTCTTTTATTCAAGATTAGATAAAATCAAAGAAGTTGCTGATATTAACTATCTTAACTTAAAAACAATATTGGGTAGTATTACTGATGAAACAAAAACGTTTTTAAGAAGTAAAAAAGATAGAATTAAAACGTTAATTGAGTATTATGAAGAATTAATACCTAAAATTGACAAAGCAATAAAAAGTAACGAAACTGTTGATTTAGTAAATATATTCACTGGTACTTTTAGAAGAAGGTCTTACCATCTTTCTTTAAATTATGATGATAATATTGATTTTATAGAGTATTGCTATGATTTAGGTATTAAAAATGCTTCGAGTCTTACAAAAGAAGATATATTTAGAGGTATAGGAATAACTAAGGAAACTAAATATGGTTATGATAATAGTTATGAAAGTATATATGATTTGTCAGAAATTTATGCGAAATGTTTTACAGCAGAAAAATTCATATTGCAACCAGAGGGACTTTCTTTATCTTCAAATGCTGAAGAATTAGATGCATCATTGGTAAGATTCCAAAAAAGAGTAGAAGATAAAATAAGTAGCTTAAAAGAGAATTTTGATATTATAGATACATATAGAGGTTTTATTTTAAAACCTAATGAAAAGTATCTAACAATGTTAGTTACAACTGCAAGGATTGAATTAGATGAGGAAAATAAACTATCAAGAGAAGATAATAAACTTGCTGCTTATTTAACCCAAAAAACTAATGTTCAATTAACTTATAGAATTGGCGATATTGATTTGAAAAAATGCGATATACCATATAGCGAAATTGATGTATCACAAATAGTAGCAGATAATAATACTTTAGATGAATTGCCTAAAAACCATTCTATCTACAAAAAGCTATACGAAAGTATTAAAACAGTAGTTACTGATTTGGATAATATACAAATTGGTTTTTATGAAAAGTCTGGAAAAACTGGTGATGCTATAATGCCGTTATCTGTTGAAGCACAAACTTTAAATAGTTATCATAATGTATTCAATGAAAAAGGCTTAATGCTTGTAATGGAACAAAATTATATTCAAGAAGGTGATTTAATGACCGACCCAAGAATAGATTTTGCTATTTATCAAGATGAAAAAATGGCTATTCCATTAAACTATGAAATGAATGGTATAGGATTTTATGCTGAATATGTTATTGATGGAAAAATAGAAAGCCAAAAGAACGTAAACGATACTATAAAATTCTGTACTGAAACATGGATGCCTAATTTACTACAACAAGATAGAATAATTGGTGAAAAAATAGTAGAAGAAAAAGTTATTATTGAAAAACCAAAAGTTATAAAAAGAGATGTTCTTATAAATACTGTTGGTGATAACTATTTTGCTGACAAACAAGACCATATTTTAGGTGATATGAGCATTGGATTTAGAAATGCTATTATCGTTAAAGGAAGCAAAGAAAACGTAATAAATTACTTTGATAATATTTTAGGTGCAACACCAAAAACAGAAAGTATTTATATACACCCAGATACTGAAGTAATAGAGCAAGAAGAAATAATCGAACAAGAAGAACCAACAATTGAAGAAAAACCTATTGAAGAAGTAGAGAGTATAGAAGAAGTTGAAAGTTCCGATGAACAAACAATGATTGACGATATTGGTATTTACAGTAAAAAAGAGTGGAACGAAAGATGGGCTGATAAAGGGATGTACGAATATTACGCTGACTTATATTATGAATCAAAAGGTAAAAAAGATGAAGAAACAGAAACATTTGAAGTTCACAAGCCCACAAAAGCTAAAAAGCCTACAACTGCAAAAGCTGATAAAGGTAGCAGAAAGCCAAAACAAGAAGAACAAGTTACCAAACAGCCCACGTTAGATGAAATTAGGGATGCTTATGAAGGTTATATCATTTTAGCTGAAATGGGCAATGAAGCAGCAAGAGAAGCAGCCGAAGGTTTAAAAATACTTTTGGATTAAAAAAAACTACTATTTTTGTAAAGTCTAAAAAAAAAATCAATGACAAAGTTAGAAATAAGAGAAAAAATTGAAAAGTTAGAAAAAGCTATAAATAGTTCAGCAATGCAAGAACAATTCAAGCCTGAATTAAGGAAAAAAAAGTCTGAATTTGAGAAAGCATTACAAGACCTTGAAAAAGCAGAAGTAGAGGTTAAAAAAGCTACTGTTGAGCATAAAAAAGCTGTTACGTTAGCTAAAAAAAAGCCTAAAGAAAAGGTTGCTAAATCTGTTATAATTAAAAAAGCAAAAGCAGAAAAAGCACATAAATCAGCAAGTACAAGATTGTCAAAACTGATTAAATCGTTTAATGAAGGTCGTTCTAAATCAAGTATTGAAATTGATGGAAAACGTAAAGCACTTCCAACAGGTAAACGTATATCTAAAGATGGTAATGTATATTCTGAAAATAGACCAGACCATGCTGATATAAGTAGAAGAAAAAAACCTTATTTGGCTGATGGTGGTATGATGGCTAAAGGTGGTAAACTAAGTAATAGAGGCGCATATCTTAATGACCCCGAAAATTACAACTACCATGAGGACATTGATGCACAAAAAAGTCATAGAGCAAAACCAGCAGGATGGAGATATACAAATGCTGGGGCTAAAAGATTAGGTGTTAATCCTAAAGAATATGTTTCCAAAGCACATTTAGATAAATATAACGGTAAATACTTTACAGATAGATATGGTGAAGAACATAGATACATTTACCAAGAACGTAGAGCCGATAAAGCTGATATAAAAAGAACTACACCTTATCTTGAAAAAGGTGGTGAAATAAAAAAAAAAATAGATAGTCATAATACATTAAAACAAGGAACACTTGTTGAAACCATGACAGTATTTAATGGTAAAAAACACATACATCAAGGTACTATCGTTAAAAAGTTTGACAATGAAAATTACATAGTAGACTTCAATGGTTATGAATCTAAAGTACCTAATAATGCTTTAAAATCAATATCAAATAATAAGTTAGAATATGGTTCAGAGATTGAACATATCTATAAAATAGGCGATTTTGTTAAGTTAAAAACAGATGGTAGTAAAGGAAAAATAATAGATATTGGTGAAGAAACTGGAATGGAAGATGGCATTGCAGTACAATTTGAAAATGATGTAGTATCTGTTGTTGAAAGTAGCGAAATAACACCATGTTACGAATGTGGTGGGTATATGGAAGATGGCGGTTCAATAGCATCACAAAACAAGCAAATGGTTGCTGTAAAAGCAAAAGAGATACAACACCATGCAAAAGAACTTTTAGAAGCTATAAAAGGCAATGAAGAAGTACCAGCATGGGTGGTGGCTAAAATAGAACGTTCTGCTACTGATATATCCGATAGTGCTCACTATTTAGAAGGTATGGAAGGAGAAAGTTTTGGTAAAGGTGGTGCATTTGGTGGTAAAATTGAAAGGAAATTAACAATTGAAGATGCAATATGGTTTTTAGAAAATTTAGATTTCGATAAAAGTAATAATAATTTAAGACACAATGGAATTACATTAATAAGAAAAAAGAGAAAAGGATTTTATCCTGAATATATAATAAACGGTGTTGAAGTTAATTATTTATATGATGAATTAAAAGATACTTATGGAAAAGAAGAGCAGAGCGAAGTGCTTTATAATGCAATAAACGATGTTTTAGAATCAGAAAGATATAAAAAAGAACAAATATCATTAGGTAAAAAAACATATAATTTTATTGAACTAAAAAAAGTGTTAGAACAATTACTTAAAGAAAAAGGTATAAATTATTCATATCAAGAATCTTTAAGTCATAATAGCGGTTATTTTAAAACGGATTATGGTACTATTAGAATATCTGACCATACTGGTGCTTATAGAGATTATAGCCATGTTAAAGATTTTATATTTACAGGTAATTGGTATAGTATTGAAGATTTGGAAAATATTATTAATAATTATTCCGATAAAAAAATGGCTTTTGGTGGTAGTGTAGATTGCGGATGCGAACATAGTATGGATGGTTTTAAGCGTGGCGGAGTAATAACCTTTTCAAAATATACCGATGTAAACAAGCCTATGATTGGCGATAAATATAAAAGCGGTACTACTAATGGCATAGTTTATGAAGTGTCACCTAATGGTAATGAATTCAAACTAAAAGATGAATATGGCAATAAGTCTAATTTATGGCATCATATAAATTCAACAGGTAAAGCTAAAATTTCACGTTCTAAAGAAGCGTTTGCTAAAGGTGGTGAAATAGGTAAAACACAATCAAATAAGCCAATTTACGATTATTTTGAACATCCAGAACATAGAGGGTTTACTTCACAAGACCATACAGATGCTAGGTATATTTATGCTGCTAAAATGAGTAATTTAAGTCGTAAAGGCAATAAAAAGCTTAACGAATTAGAAAAAGAAAAGTACGATAATTATATGAAAAACTTTAATAAACATAGATATCAAGAAGATGATTTTAAGTCTAAAGGTGGTAAAGTAGAAAGTGATGCAAAAACATACAATTACATAGGAAGGGAGGTAGAGATAAGATATCCTGCTACTTCTCACTCTAAAAAATATGGCATATTTGATTTAAAGTATAGTGAACTTTGGAAAGAAAAGTTTAATACTTTGGAAGAAGCTAAGCAATTCATTTCAGACAATAAAATGAATTTAGTAAAAGAGGTTATAAATGGCAAAGAAATGAAATGGGGTGGTAGAACTACATTCAAAGAAAAGGTAAATGCCATTGCAGAAAGCCTAAAAAACAGAGTAGTAAAACCAAAGTATAGAAAGAAATATGGAATTACTTATGATGCCAAAGAAGCTAAAGAAGCAGCAACTAAAATAGTTGGTAAAATGGTAGCTAAAGAAAAAATGAGTAAATAACAATTTAATAAAATAAAAAAGAACAACACAATGAAAGCACAATTTGAATCAATTTTAGAAGCTAAAGGACTAACAGTAGGAAACATTAGTGCAAAAATGCAAAAAAATTGCAATCAGTATTACGATGTTACAGAGCAATTAAGCGAATTAGAAGCAGAGGAAGGTGAAGATTACGATGCTGAACAAATTGAAGAAATAAAAGAGGCATTAAATGATTTAGATGCTGAAATTTGTAAGTATTTAGGTAACTACGAAAAAAATCAAGACAAAGGTAGAAAACTACAAGAAGCAAGAACCGCTAAAAAAGCTGCAAATGGTGGTGTAGTTGGGCAACAACAACAAGTTCAAGTTCAACAACAGCAACAAGCACCAGAACCTAATCTAGCAGATACCGATAAAAAAGGAGTTAGCTGGGGGGCGGTAATAAGTGGCGTATTTGGTGTAGCTGCATTAGCCTTTTTAGGTATATCAATAAATAAGGGTACATTCCCTTTTAAAAGAAGATAATGGCATACAAAATAAAACCATATTCATACCAACAAGCCGAAAAGTTGGGGGTTACAATAAAACCCTCAACTATTAAAGGTAAAAAGATTGATGTTTTCGATAAAGCTGGTAAAAAAATAGCTTCAATAGGTGCAATAGGCTATTTTGATTATCCTACATATCTAAAAAACGATGGTTTAAGAGTAGCTGAATTGCATAGAAAAGCATACAAAATACGACATGAAAAGGATAGAAAAGTAAAAGGTAGTGCTGGTTATTATGCAGACCAAATACTTTGGTAGTATAAATTTTGTCTTGATGTAATTCGGTAGCATACCAGATTTTGGTTCTGGTCGTTTAGGTTCAAGTCCTAAAGACAAAACAAAAAACCCGATTAGTAGAAACTATTCGGGGTTTTCCTAAACTTAAATATATATGTGAAATACGGTACAAATATATTAAAGTTTAAGACATGGAAACACAAATATTAAAAGGGCATTTTGATAAAGGTAAAAATACCCTTATTACAATAGCTTCAATAGTCGGTGCAATAGTAGTAATTGCTGGTGGGTGGCAATTTTACCAAAATAACTTTTACAAACCAAATAAGGACTTAAAAGTTATTAGTGTAGATTACGATAAAGGTACAGCACAAGTACAATTCAAAAAAGATATTATTAATTTAGTGGGGGATGCTACATGGTCTTTAACTGGCAACTGGGGTATTCGTTTAGGAGTGCTTAATGATGGAAGCGGTTCTAAATATAATAACATTGAAATAATTCAATCTGGAATGGTTTATGACTATCTGGATATGAGAAAAGCATAAGATGAACAACAACACGAAAATAGGAAGATTTATTAACGCAGTAACTAATCCAAAACCAACAAATAGAAAAGGTAGTTGCACCTCAAATATTTGCGAAACTTTGGATGGTAAAAAAGGTGGTGCTTGTTGCCATTTAGGTTGCAAGTGTCCA
>Ga0007866_1000430_pt1 | contig 12222 bp, 20 predicted proteins | sample CryBogCBH18Jul07_FD_71223 | JGI IMG/M metagenome (GOLD analysis project Ga0007866, IMG submission 71223) | Freshwater microbial communities from Crystal Bog, Wisconsin, USA - CBH18Jul07 | ecosystem: Environmental > Aquatic > Freshwater > Lake | place: Crystal Bog, Wisconsin, USA | collected... | reverse complement strand
CATTTTACTCTTGTATAGGTTGGATGCTAATTCCTGGCTAGGACCACCTTTTCAATTTTATCTAAAGTTGCCAAAGAAAGGCAACTTGTGAATTTCAATATTGATCCCCTTTTCAATGTAGAGGCGTGAGAGCCCTGACTCTGACTCAGGGACATCCACCTCATTGCAACCAGGATGCCCATCATTTTGTTTTATCCATTGTAACTCTCTAAGTAAAGACTCCTTGTGTCTTGTCTTGACTGAAGACACTGCGTCTTCATACTTCTTATATGCAAACGGATACGGATCTCCGTTCTCAATTACGATGTAGACATAATCCATTTTGCTAAAATTGGAACACCCCTTCCTTCATTTTTATGGTATAATGTATACTCAGTGTTCTCTTTGTAAGGAGGCGGGTCACACTATGATGAAGTGCCCAGATCTTACTGCCCCTTTGAAGCCAGGCTTTTATTCTGGAGGGGGCGGAGGTGGTTCTCACAGTGACGATGAGGACGAAAAATTGAAGGTTGTTCTTCCTGCTATTTTGGTAAGCAGTAAGAATGACCAACAAGTTTCGTTCTTTTATCGAGGAGAAGAAGGCGACGGCTGTCTCCAAGCGCGGCCCGCGCGTCTATGAGAAGCCAGTAAAGAAGGAGACAATTAACTGGCGGAGCGCAAAGCCAGAGGAAAGGGATGCTCATCTAGTGGAGAAGAAGTGGAAGGAGCAGGAGCGAGCTATTGGTCGCGCCGCTAAGTATTTCTAAACAATCGTGCAGCGCCAATCTGAGATATCATAATCATCAGGCTTCTTCTCCTCAGCCACAGGCTCCTCCTCCTCCTCGCGCATCCTCTTTGGAGCCCCCATAATAATTGAGAGCTCCTCCTCAGGGCTCCACCCCATCTTTTTACTGAACTCCATTGGATTCACGAGGAGAAACTCCTCAGGAGTCACGCCATACTTGGCAGCGAGATAGCGGATATTCGTGTCAAAGGTCCAACGGCCAGCGGAAGGATCCAGCTTCTTTACGAAGTTCCTGGCACGGACTGCAGGCCAGAAGGTGTCAGTTGAGCGAGTGGGCTTGATAGTAGACGACATCCTTTCTAATTTTTGTTTGCAGCGGCCCCCATTTCAAATTTACTACCGGTGGCGCTCAAAATTAAGGAAGCTCTTTGAGCTTCCTTAATTGTGAGGCCTTCCACCATAAACGTCGTAAGTGCCGACCAAGGCCGACCCTTAGGGTAGGACATTTAAATTAAGGAAGCTAAAGCTTCCTTAATTTAAAGTCACGACGGTGGATATAAAAATTGAATTACTTCTTTTCTCTTCTGAACATAAAATGCTAGTAAGATTACTTGGCCTTTCTTATTTGATATTCTCCGCCACGGCAACAATTCTTAGTGATACAGGCTGTCCTTGTGTCCAACCTTGTTCTTTCTGGGGAGCGCAGCAAAGTAAATGGTGTGTTACAGATCCTTCTTGCGGGACAAATCAATCTGGCTTTGCTGCAGCAGATCCTTGCACCCTCGCAGGATTCCCCACGCTCTCCGTTACATCCGGCCCCCTTTACACAGGTCAGAATCTCACTGTAAACTGGACATCTCAGAATATTCTTAATGAAACGGTCCGTATTAAGGTGGGTCCTACAACTCTTGCCTCTGTAAATGTAACAGATGGCACGTATACAGGTCACATTACTACAGCATCTGTGAATACATTCATTGTGCTTAGCACGATCTCAAGCCCTGCTGTGAATGCAAGCAGTTCCCCCTTTACAGTGCTTCAGAGTGTTCTATCACCTCTTCTTGTTTATGTTAATGGCTCCTTTATCTGTGATGGGCGAAACGTGACGATCACGTGGAACGGCACAGGAGATGCGGCACAAGGCCTTGCAACTGTTAGCATTCGCAGCTCATTCGGTGGTGGAGGCGGCACTACAGTAGGAAATCCGATCTCCATCTTCTTTCAGGGAAATGCACTTATTCCCTATACACTTCCTGCAACCTTCTCTCCTTCAACATTTAGCAGCTATAGCGCAAGGCTCACAGTAATAGGTCAGAGTGGTCTTACGTATACAGGAACATCCTCTTCATTTAATCTTCTCGCAGGCCCCTCTCCATCTCCAACACCTTCTTCAACACCTACAGCAACACAGACGCCGAGTCAGACTCCTTCTCTGGGATCCTCCATTTCAAGCACATCTACTCCTACACCGACAAATACGCCGAGTCAAACGCCGAGCCCTACAGCCTCCCTCACAGTGGGCGCAACTCCTTCTGAAACACCGACGGTCACACCTACACCCTCTATCACGTCAACACCCACTGCCTCTCCTCTTAATTATATCGCGATCGCGGCAGCTCAGACAGCGGCCTCTTTAACGAATCTGGAAATTGTGATTGGTGCTTCAATTGGGGCTCTTCTAGTTCTGTGCACAGGTGGCTGTATTGCATACAGGGCCTATACACGTGCTGAATTAAGAAAAAGAAGGCTACAGAGAGCTTCTGTAGGGGCGCGAATGGGTGATGCGCAGAGATTATATGGTCAGGGTCATGTAAATCCTCTAGCGGTCTATAACAGACGTTAGACCTCCTGTAAAGGTTGGCCATTAAAGGTTGGCCTCAGAGGTTTAGTAAACTGGGAAAGGGTGATTAGTAGAATGATGATTAAACATGGTGTGAAGAGGATAGTAATTGCTAACAAGACAGTATAGATATCACTGTTTGTTGTTAGGGTGCCCATGACTACAAAGAGTGTCATAATACAACACAAGATGAATGCCATGTTAGCATCATTTTGTGTTGCCATACTATCTTTTCTTTAGTATCTAACCTCAATTTTACCGAGTAAGAAGAAGGTTCCTCAGCTTCACGTCCTGCTTATGAAGAATGCGGAACCAATCATTCTTCTGTCCAACGGTCATGTTCGTTCTAAGCTTCTCCTCAATCTGATTAATCTTATTGAGGATCTCGGTGATCTCATTATTGATAGACATACTAGTAAAAAATAAATGGGGTGCCTCCCTTTCAAATTTATTCATCCTTCTTTGCACGGAGCCGCTTCAGCTCGTCACGTAGAAGGTGAACAAGCTCCAGGCGGAGGGAATCAAGCATCTCTTCCCTTGCATTTCCAAAGCGAAGGTTCACAAGGGCTGGGCCAACTTTGAAGGACTCATGAATTGACTTAGTTAGTAGTGAGCTTACAGCAATGAAGAGGATAAATAGAAGGGCCTTTGCTAGAAAGTTGAGCCAATCATCGAGGGCCATTTTGTTACTTATCTTTTAGGGCGGGCCAATTTCAAATTTAACCCTAGTAGTGATTACCATACTTATAGAAGAAGTTGTCCATAAAACTAGAGAGTTTGAGGTCAGAGAGGCCAAGGCGACGCCCAATAGGAATAGGGTTCGTCTTCAGAAGCTCCTCAGGCGTAATATGCAGTCTATCAGCCATATAGCGAATATTCGCGTCAAAGGTCTGACGACCCAGATCAGGGTTCAGAGCCTTGACCATGTTTCTGGCGCGAATAGCTGGCCAGAAGGCATCTGTGTTGCGGGTCGGCTTGAAGATACCATCCTTTGGAGCTGAAACAGGAAAGGGAGATGGCTTGAACTGCGGCTTCTCTGTCACGTGGGTGTAGTGACCAAGGCCACCAAGATTGACAGTGCGCACCTCCATAGTGGAAGCGGCGAGGGCTGCCTCTGCTTCCTGTAGCTCCTTCTTTAGGGTAGCAACGCGGTTTACGAGTTCCATGTGAGCTGACATCTTTCTTATAGGAAGACATTTCAAATTTTTACAAAAAAATGTTTTCTTTTGTTTTTGTTTTTTATTTTTGTATTTGTATTTACTGGGGAACCGCCTTCTTAGCAGCGCGCTTCGCAGCGGCTGCCGCCTTGGCCTCTGCTGACCAGGGCTTGCGCGCCTTGACAGGCTGTGGCTGCGGGATCACAGGAGAGGGTGCAGGTGCCTCTGCTTGCGCAGGTGCGGCCTTCTTGAAGTCAGCCTCGAAGAGTGTATACTCCTCTGCGTGGCTAGAGCGCCAGTGCTTGGCGAAGAGGAGGGCAACGCCGCGCTTGTTCTCTGCACCGGCCTTGAAGGCGGCGTAGTCAGAGGCGTGCTCCTTGATCACGTGGCTGAGCCAAGAGGCGGCAACGCCAGGCTCGCGGGGAACCTTGGGCTCTGCCTTGACCTCCGCCTTGACCTCCGCCTTGGCAGGCTCCGCCTTAAAAGTGCGGTTTACGATCTCAGCATCAATCGCAGCGCGGAAGGTCTGGAGAGCATCGAGGGAGAGCGAAGAGAAAGACATTTTATCTGTGAGAAGAGTGTTATTGTCTTTGGGAATGCTATCTAATGGCACCATTGACGCTTTCAAATTTTTGGACATCGTTCAATGCATTCTTCGTGTAAAAAAAGAGCTTGATTAAGAACGCTTCAGATCTACTTGCAGGCCTCACAATACTTCATCCCTGGCCCTGTGACCTTGTGCTCTCCGCAGTCTTTGCACATAGGAAGAACGAGAGGCTTCTTGATCTTTACGATCTTGATCGTGCCGTCAGGCATCTGAACACGAACAGGCATCTTGTTCTTTGCTTAGATGGATACTCCATCTTCTGGCTCACGTCCTTTCAATTTTACACGAAAAAGAGGGTTTTCTTTCTTTTTGTGTTTGTGTTGTTTTTATTCTGTTTTCTTTATCCTAAGGGTCGGCACTTACTCCGTCTCCAGGTCCGCCGGCTGCGGGAAGGCGCGGTCGATCTTGCCCGCCTTCTCGTCGAAGCGGCCGATCCAGTCGAACTCCTCAGAGATCACATCTCCGCGGCCGTTCTTGAGGTAGGAGGCCTTCTTGAAGGTCCACGGGACGAACTTCGTCAGAGGATCCTCTTCGTCCTCGTCCTCGTCCTCCTCTGCCGCGGGCGGCGGCGGAGCGGGGGCCGCGACAGGCGCGGGCACCTCAGCCTTCTTGGCCTTGGGCTTCTTCTCCTTCTTCTCCTCCTTCTCCGCGATGGCGGAGGAAGAGGGAGAGGCGCTAGGGCTCTTATTCTTGCCAGCGAGAGCCTGCTTGCTGACCTCAGGGCGCTCCCAAGAGGAGTGCTCCGCGAGGATCAGCTCAGAGGTCCAAGAGCTGTAGTCAGCGTTCTTGGCCTTGAGCATGCCGCAGAACTGGGTCACCTCTACGCCCGTCTTGATGTTCGCAGCCTTGAGGGCGGCGCGCACGGACGAGGTGAACTTGATCCAGTCATTGGGCTCCTTCTTGGGCGCGTCAGGGTCCTTCTCCTTCTTGGCCTTCTTGATGGAAGGGGCGGAAGAAGAGGGTGCCGAGGGCACTGTCTTGCCGCTCAGAGCGGCCAGAACGGCGCGCTGCAGGAGCGTCTCGAGGTCAGAGGCGGTCATCGTAACGAGCATCTGGGTAGAGGCCATTTTAGATGGGTTTCTTTCAGAGTGTATTGCTTTGAAAGGTGATAGTAGCCTAGCAAAATCGCCCATTCAATTTTTTTGTAAAATTGAATGGACCGGTAAAAATCGGCATCTTGGCCTCTTTGACGCCCTCTTATATGAACTCATTCAATTTGGCAAAAAAATTGAATAAGCTCATTTTAGCTCTTGTTATTACCTCTTTCAAAGTATATCTTTAAAGAGATTAAAACAAAAATGCCTTCTCGCCCTCTCGACGCCCAGAGCCTGCTCTGCGAGACCGCCCTCGACTCTGTCGTGGACCGCGAAGAGCCCTATGAGCTCTGCGACCTCCGCACCCGCCTTGCCGCGGATCGCGAGAGACTCCAGAGGCACCTCGAGAACCCAGATAGCCCCTATGCGAGCTATCTCGGCCTTGACGGGCTCTTCTGGAAGCTCTGCTTCTCGTGGGCAGATCTGCAGGACTTCGTCGAAGAGGCCAACCGCAAGCTCATCAACGAAGAGCGCGGCTTCCGCTCTGAGTGGCTCTGCGTTAAGGAGCTCGCAGACGGCTCTATCGTGCCTGACCGCCCGCGCATCCACCGCCGCCAGACTCTGTCTGACTATGCGCTCTGGTCTGGCTCTGACGAGTTCCCCATCACCGCGTGGGAAGAGGAGGACTACGAGGCCGCCACGGAAGACTTCTCTCCCGATGAGAATGAAGAGGAGCGCATCCCTTGGGAGGACTACGATCAAGACGACCTCAATAAGATGGATCGCCAGCTGAGCCGCGGATACTAAAGAAAACCCATAAAGTCACGATGGTAAATTAAAAAATTCACCCTTCTTTTTTATTGGTCTCTTTTGCAAATGCAAAAATTGAAAGGCCCTCGCCTTGTAAAGATAGCACGGTTTCAGATCATCTACTCTGCAACCATAACGCAAAGATGGTGTTCACCCTCTTCTCTGCCGCCGACGTGCTCAAGATGAACGAGGACTGGATCAACCGCAGCCATGATGTCTTCGTCAAGAAGATCGTTGACGACTTCGTTGCGATCCACATTGACCGCGCCATTAAGAGGGACGTGCGCGGCCTGATGATTGACCAGATCAAGCATGCGCGCTCGGTGAAGGACCTCAGTGTCGCATCTGGCCTCTGCTACGAACCAGATCATCGTTTCTGGATTGACCGCCAGAGTATGACCATCAAGCAAGTCATCTACCGCACGGACGCCCTTGAGCGCCTTGCGGCAGAGCTTGGCCCACAGATCAAGGTCAGGCCTCTCTACTTGAACGATGTTATCTACATCATGATCGAGTTCTGGCCGACCCACTAGATAATACAGAAATATCTTACTTATTTATTTTTTTGTAAAATTGAAGTCACCTCCGTTCCCTTCTGAAAGTATCCCACTAAAGAACACAATGGCTTCTATCCAAGAGGTTCGCGCCGTCGTCGCCGACTACAAGGCGAAGCTTGCAGAGGTTGAGAAGAAGCTGGCAGAGATGGAGCTTGCTAGCCCAGACCGTCCTTTCCTGAGCAATGAGATGGAGGATATGGTTCTTGTGATGGAGAAGCGCAAGGCCTACAAGACTAGCTGGAAGAAGGCAGTTAGTGACGGGCTTCTTGAGAATGTCCAGCGCATTCTCGAGGAGTGCTATGACTACTTTCTTGATCCTGACTCTGATCTAGATTCAGAGGCTACAAAGGCCCAGATTGGAGAGCTCAACTCACGCCAGTGGCAGCTCTTCACTCTGCGCGTCATTCAGTATCTGAGGCAGCAGGGCTCTTTCTCTAGGGAGGAAGGCGGGTTCGATACCTTCGAGGACACGGCGGGCGGCTGCGATGAGATCACGCAAGATGCTGGATTCTTTCTTATCGAGAATCCTGATTGGCAGCCCAAGTAGACGCCTCTTAAAACAATAAGAAACAAAATAAAAACACTCTTACTTTTTTAATGCAAGAGAAAATCGACACCAGGCCCTCAAAAAAATTGAACGACATTTCGCCCTAGTTTGTTATCATCCCTTTAAAAGCTTCTATCTTTAAAGACTCTAAAATGGCCTCTTCCCAGATGATCGTCTCCCTGACTGTTGCTGACTTCGAGAACATCGTGCAGCGCGCTGTGCTTTCCGCTCTGAGCGGCAAGTCGGTTCCTGTCACTGATGGCAAGAAGATCAAGAAGGCTAAGAAGGAGAAGGACCCGAACGCCCCTAAGAAGGAGCCGAACGACTGGATCAAGTTCACCACCAAGGTGCGCGAGGTTCTCAAGTCCGCCAATATCAAGGCAGGCGTCGAGGTCACTCAGTTCTGTGGCATGCTCAAGAACAAGAATGCGGACTACGCCTCTTGGACTCCTGAGGCTATTCTGACGGAGCACTCTAGCTGGACTCGCCCTGAGGTCAGCAAGCAGGCTCTCGCTAGCAAGAGCGCAGAGCCTTCTCCTGCATCTGCTACAGATGCCAAGAAGCCGCGCAAGCCGCAGAGCGAGGAGACCAAGAAGGCGGCTGCTGAGAAGCGCGCGGCCACGAAGGCGGCAAAGGCGGCGGCCTCTGCGCCTCTGCCGGCCTCGCCTGCTCCTAAGGCGCCTGCGGCTAAGGCCTCTGCCCCTGCGGCAGATGACGAGGACAGTGCCACGGACTTCGCGCCCTGGACCTTCAAGAAGGCATCCTACCTCAAGAACAAGCGCGGCGATGTTCTCTCTGAGGAGTATGACTGGATCGGCCGCTTCGATGAGAAGACGGGCAAGATCGATCGCGCCTTCCCGAAGCCGGCCGATCTGGAGGAGGAGTAAATAAGCACCAAGGTAAAAATAAATAAAACAAAAAAAGAAACAAAAGAAACAAAAGAAAAAAATTTTTTTGAAAATTTGAAAGTTCCCTTTAATAGGATCGCTGTGGAGAAATGGCTCATGAGTTCCTTGTCACTATTAGTGCGCTTAAGATCCAGCTCTGGTGGCGTCGCCAGCGAGGAATGAAGTGGGATTCTGACTCAGATTCCATGGGTTGGAGCAGTGACTCATCCTATGATGAGCGGTATTCTTCTTGCCTCCGCTAAAATTGAACTACATCGGCCATATCTATATTGCGATGGATCCACGACCCACAATTGATGTGGACGCAGGGTATTGTGCAGTCTTAGATAAGAAGAGGCGAAAGGAGTTGCGAAAGAATATTCACTCTACACGCTTATGTAATCGCATTGTAAAGTCTTATAGGGAGTTACAGATAAGTCTCATATATAAGATTTCTAATACAACAAAGAAGGAGGCAAAGGCCTCTTCAGTTGATCCGAGCCCTTATGATGAGGAGTATGTCTTCTACTGCCTGAAGTGAAGACGGCTTTAAAAAATTGAAAACCCCCATACCCCTTTTTTAGTTCATCCAATCATACACATAGAACAAAATGAAGTGCTCTCACTGCAAGGCGATGATGAACAAGAAGGAGGTGGATGGCTTCAATCCTTCTCTGAATCGGCAGTCTGATGACCGCAGCAACTACTGTTGGGAGGGAGAGTATGACGATGCCTTTGTCTCTCCTCTCTGTGACAAGTGCTATTGGCCAGATGATGATGATTTTGTTGAGGAGGAAGAGGAGGTGGAGAAGCCAGACTCATTCTGCGAGGAGCGCGAGGATGAGTTCTATCCTGAGGAGGAAGAGGAGCTCTTCTTTCCTCAGAAGGAGGCTCCTCTTGAACCGTGCAATTGCAGGCACAAGGGTGAGACGAGCGCTAATAAGCATACAGATGACTGCCTCGTCAACTACGAGGGAGTCGTGTATTAAAAATTGAAAAGACCTATTCCAGATAAGTTAATAACCCAGTAAAAGAGAGATACAAATGGATCCACAGATCAAGACGGAGCGCAAGAAGAAGAGTGACAAGGCCAAGGAGAAGTTCGACCGAAACGGTAAGTTCACCCAAAAGGCGGTGCGAGCGATGGAGGCACTGAAGGAGAAGAAGGGTAAGTAAATTTGAAACTAACCCACCCCCATTATTTTTTAACTAAGATCAAAATGGCAACGTGCTGCGCGTTCCGTTTGCGCGACATGACAGCGTGCCAGCACGCTCCTTCTCGGGGGACAGATCTCTGTGCAAATCACGCTGACTTCTATAATATCAGAGTTTGGTCGCGGAGGTTCTTGCGCATCGACAGCATTTATCTTCTCCAGGGTATCACCTATGACCAGATGATCACAATTGGCCGTCTTCAGAAGATTGTTGAATATTCTCTGAAGAGTGGAAAGATCGTCCTGACGCAGGAAATGGTTGCGGCCCTTGAGACAGTTCCAGAGGATCGGTGGGATATTCCCCATACGTCACTTGTAGATGTCTTTACAGTTCTTTGTGGAACGGGGCTTGTGTCTCCTCTCTGGAACATGAGGCTCTTCAAGCATTGTATCTATACAGCGATGAAGATGAGGAAGCCCGTCTTCAGAGACGTGTGGTCTCCTATTGACTATCGCCTTGGCCCTTTCCTTATGAACCCTTTTGTCACTCCTCTCTATGTTATCGGTAGGGCCTTTACTGCTTACAGGAATCTTATGCAGAGAGTTCTAGATAGAGATACGTATTATTATGAGTTTCTAAAGGAGTGCTTTGCGCATCCCAGCTTTCAGAGCGGGCTCATGATGTCTGATGAGATTATCTCAGCTTCAATTGCTAATAAGAAGGAGTTCGAGGAGTTGGTCCGCAAGGCTATTGGACCTGCTAGGCGCGCAGAAAAGAGGCGACTGAAGGCACAGGCCGATCAGATAAAGGAGGAGATGATTTCAAAGGTGTGGCATCCGCGGAATGTCGAGCGCTGGCTTGAATTAGGTGGATGGGATCTTGTGGAGATGATGGAGAATTCACGCACCAAAAAAATTGAAGCTGAGCCTGTCCAGTAGAGGTATACTCACTATCGCTCAAAATGTCTGTCAATATGAAGCAGATGAAGAATAAGCGCGCCGCAATGGAGAAGAAGCAGAAGCGCAATCTTGCCATTGAGAATGCGGCCCTTGATGATCCAGAGTCTCTCTTTGGACGCGCGCTGCGGGCGCGTGGAGACGGATGGTTTGACATTGTTCTTCAGCATGAGAAGCATCGCGCCGAGCTCTTTGAGACTCGTGCGCGCATTGGCGGTCACAGTGTGGCACGGATCAATGTGAATGATATTATTATCGTCGCAAAGAGTGGTAATATCTACGAGATTCTTGGTCTGATCAGCACAAAGAGTGCAAAGGGTCTTATTAAGGAGATGCGTATTCCGTCTACGCTCTTAGTTGAGCGGTCCGAGGAGGATGGAGAGAATGGTGGTATCGAGTTCGATGACACTATTGAGGAGAAGCCTGACGGTGAGCAGGCAGAGATTGATATCGAGGCGATTTAAATTACAAATAAAAAATTGACATTTCATTTACTTATTTATTTTTTTAAGATAACAAATGCATAGTATAATGCTGCCAGGGGAGTTTGCAATCAAGGATACCGCACTAGATGCAAACTCACGATACTACCTCTTTGCAACCTCTCATAGTGGAGAGGATGACTTTCAGAATGTATATAGGTATGAAAGTGATTCTCAGTTTAGTATAAGCACTCACGATGGATTTCCGTTTACGAATGAAACAAGAGTTGTATACCAGGTTGGTGATGAGACTCTAGATAAGAAGATTCATTTCTGGTATTCGGGTATTGATCTCGTTCCTTCTTATGAGCCATCAACTAGAATTCCAGTTCTTGATTCTAAGGACAGCATGTTTCTCTTTCGCAAGATCTATCTTAAGACAGTAAGGATTGTGGGCGATGATGTTGAGACTCGTGTGAGGGCGAATCGCATTCATCGGACAAATCAGAACATTGCAATGGATCTTATTAACCCTACTGCAACTCTAGTAAGGTATCGCGCGGCAACTCCTCCGCCAATTCGGCGAGTCACCGAGAGTGGTGGCGCACCACCTTCTGCCGGCGGTCCTTCTTCATATATTTCTCCACCCGCTACCCCCCTACTTCTTAGTAGGAGTGCAGAGCACAATACTCTTAATATCCCACCTCATGCAATTGCAGCTATTGTTCGTGGACTTGTAAGTGAGAATAAGGGGTGTTGTATCACAATGAGTCCCTTCTCAGAAATTTCTACAATTGGAATCACTCCGTGCTTTCACTGCTTTGAGGGCGAAGCACTTGAGAAGTGGATCAGTAAGAATCCGAGCTGCCCAGAATGTAGGTCAGAGGTTAAGATTATTAAGAAGTATTCTCAGACAGTTGCAGCTGCGATTTAATCTGGATGTTTACTTCTCTCTAAAATAGAAATGCTAGGAATTATCTTAACCTACTTTTCTTTTCCAGAGATTTTATCATATCAGTTATCTAACTTTAAGAAATATGTTAAAACTAACTATACTGTCTTTGTAATTGATGACAGTCCATCTGGATTAGCAGAGTTAAAACAAGAGGGTGTTAGATACTTCAAGCACGATAATAGTTGTGTAACTGCTCCTTCTGCCCGACACCAGAATGCTGTAAATTTCGGCCTCAAAAAGGCTCAAGAAGCGGGTTGCAACACTTTTCTTGTTTTTGATAATGATATGATCTTCTTGACAGAATTTAATCTTCCATCGGGTTCATGGTATCTTCCTCAGTTCAGAGGAAAGTTAGAATATAGTTGGTTGAACTTAATCTATCTTGAAAAGATACATAGGTTTGATTTCAAGAACTGCTCTGTAACAGGAGAAAGAAGCGATTCAGGAGGAAACTATATTGGAAAAAATAAGATAGTATCAATATGTGATCATGGAAAGGTAAACATAGAAAATGGTTTTATGACTTCATATCTGTCAGAGTATAATGAATTATGTAAGAAATATAATATCC
>Ga0007866_1000417_pt1 | contig 12472 bp, 19 predicted proteins | sample CryBogCBH18Jul07_FD_71223 | JGI IMG/M metagenome (GOLD analysis project Ga0007866, IMG submission 71223) | Freshwater microbial communities from Crystal Bog, Wisconsin, USA - CBH18Jul07 | ecosystem: Environmental > Aquatic > Freshwater > Lake | place: Crystal Bog, Wisconsin, USA | collected... | reverse complement strand
GCCAGTGTATGCGGAAACCAGCGGTCTGGCATGACGATTTTTCGATGAGGATTGAGGAAGGCGCCCCACCAGGAGAAGGACGAGTTTGCACAGATTCCACCTGCGCATTGACTCATAAGAAAAAGAGTGTCGAGTTCTGATTCCGTGACGAGTGTGTGTTTGAGTGTAGACATGAACGGCCTAGACAATGTGTAGCCTATGTCATTGGTCACAACAAAGAAGTGAGCACCTGGAAACATGGCGATAGCCCGTTCGTAGTATGCATCTAGTTTGAGATCATGATAAGGATTGTTCACGTAATCACCGCCACGGATGTGTAGGAAGATACCTTCCTTGATGCCCTCGTATTTGTCCTGGGTTCCAGTTGGAAACAGGAGCTCACGCACAAAATCCTGGTTAACGTATCTCCAGTCCTGGAAGTACCCAGCTATGCGAACGTCTGGTTGCAAACGAAGCATGGTACGCCAGTCGACGTAAGCTGTATTCGATGGTTCTTCAATTCGAATCGGAGTATGACCAGTCAGTACCATTGGCCGAAATCGCCAGAAGATGGTGTCAAAGTACGAGACGGACGAATGGGGTGATGGGTTTGCCAGAGACTGTAGATAGGGTCTACGACCTGTTCTAGACGCAATATGCATGAGAGCGGCTAACTGGAAAAGCTGGTTCCCCAACCCTCCGTTTAGTTCCACGGTTAGATGTCCGACCATTTTATTACTTTCACATGTAAAGCGAAAATCCCGTAATGACCGTAACGTTTGTTACAGCATTCTTGGATCTCCGAGAAGACAGACCCAAGGATCGCGCAACTGACGTACGCTTTGAACTGTTCAAACAGCTCAAGGCAACAGGGATCAGACTTCACGTATTCATCAGTCCTGAATTCCGTGACAGACTTCCTCCGATCGAGAATGGAATTGTCGAGACCATTTCACTCGAGGATCTCGACTTCTACCCGATTTCTCCTCAGGGAGTTCCCGACACCCGATCCGACGTACACGACACGCGCAACTTCCTGATCCTCATGAACGCGAAGATCGAGTGTATCCGGAGAGCAATTCGTTCGGGACATCATTCGTCCACACATTATGCATGGGTTGATTTTAACCTGTATCATGTCCTTCAGGATCCAGCATCCGGGGACGAGTTACGTGCGCTTTCAACGGCTTACCTTCCACCCACATGCATGTTCTTCCCGGGCTGTTGGCAAAAGGGCGTATCGTGGGACTCTGTGAATTGGAGGTTCTGTGGTGGGTTCTTTCTTGGTGATGTCAATTCGCTCAACGGGCTGTATGAGTTCTACCTCAGCGAGTACCCCAAGCTTCCAAAACTCACATGGGAGGTCAATGTATGGGCGTACTTTGAGTCACTTGGATTTCACTTCGATTGGTATCCTGCCGATCATGCCCCGTCAATTCTCAATGTCCCTCGTACTGTCGTATGCGACCCGCCTGGGATTCCCCATGCGTGGGCTTCCTACGACCAGCGGCTTATCATCGGTGGCTCCATCTATCGATATGTGTTGGAGTGTATCCGTCACACTGCAATCACCGCAGTCTTTCCACAGACCGACGGACTCATCGAAGACGGAGAGTATGCTCGTATGATGACGTCTCTCGGGCGCGTGGAGACTGTTGTACGACCTGCAAGAGAGTATGCAGCACTTGAAGCTCTTGCTCATCCCAATACGCGGCCGCTGGTTTGTCTGTATGCGACGCATGGGTTCACTAGCAAGTCTATGATCCTGCTTCCATGGGACGACACAACCTTCACACATGGACTCTCGTTTCCACAGCGACCCTGGTCGGAGAAGATCCAGTCTGTAGTATGGCGCGGCGGATCAAGCGGGTTTCATCGCCCCTCCGTGCGGATGCGTGTAGTTGAAAAGCTCTTCGGCGTCCCGAACACGGATGTCAAGTTTGTTCCGGGCGGGTGGCCGGTCAATGACAACGTGATCCCACCCGAACACTTTGCAGACAAGTCGCTACTCGGACCCGATGCGCATTCGAGATACAAGTATGTGCTCATCATCGATGGAAATACACAAGCCTCCAATGGTCAGTGGGGGTTTGCGCTCGGCTCTGTGCCGATCCTGATTACGCATCCAGAGAGTCGATGGTGGTTCAAGACTGAGCTGATACCGATGGTGAACTACATTCCAGTGAACTACGATCTTTCGGATCTCGTGGAAAAAATTGAATGGTTAGTGACCCACGACGACGAAGCGAGGCTCATTGCGGAGAATGCACTGAAGATGTCACAGCGTGTATTCAGCCCCATGTTTCAGCGAGGGTACATCAACAACCGTATTCAACAAATCCTCCAGCAAGATCGCTAAATCCTGGACGTTGGATTCCGATGCGTGTCTTGAATGCAAACCAGTCAGAGACTGGCTGGAGCGGCTTCCAATATTGATCAAGGAGATATACCCAATGTAGTTCGGGATTCTGCTTGAACAACTCTACTCCCTCTTCCCATTGTGCGATCAACTTGTCGTAGAAGCGGGAATGGACAATATATCCACTCGTCGTTTGTGCACCCTGGACGCGATCGAATACATCATTATAGGGGGAAGGCTGTATTGTGTTGTATGACATCATGACAACGTCATACGTTTCCGGTAGCTGTGCGATCAGATGAGTCCACTGCTCGTTGGAAACAACAAACTGGAAGTCGTCCTCGAAGATCATCACGGAAGGGTAGTTTCGTGCCCGTGCTACTTTCAGAACTTCAATATGGGATAGATTACACCCGATCGTACCCGGTGTGTACTCAACTGCAGGGAATCGCTCGACAACCAGTCCCTTGTCTGCGAACTCTTTCTCTACCTCCGTCCTGCGGTCGGTTCGTCGATCCAAGTTGATGTAGAATGCATACATTGATGTGTCATGACCACCATGTGAAAATCCGTCTCCACCAAGGCGGTGTCCGCGATGCGAACTTGGCGTTCCATTGGTTGATTGTGTACTGGTTCCCCATGCTGACATTGCAGCGCGAACAGATGGGGATTAAATTATCAAGTGTTGTCGCACCACCCTTGGACTCGGGAATGTTGTGACCACATTGGAAGTCGAACACATTCATACGGTTTGTACACCACACGATCTTGCACTTTGAATCAAAGACTCGACCCACCTTCACCATCCATACCTGTTCACGCAGAGCCTTTGGGATCTTCATTGTTTACATAGACCTCACGGCTGTATATGCGTTTACGCGCCACGGTGTCGCCATACCCTGGGCAGCCTCGACAAACGAGTTGCGGGGCATATGATTCGTCCGCTGTTCATACGAGGAGTGCTCGACCTCCTGCGTCCGTTGGATCTGACTGCGATCGAGGAGCTCGGGTTGAAACTTCTCCACGCCCCCCGAAAGTTGAAACACGGCAAAAAGAGCCATCAGCCCTGCAAGCAAAGCGGCAATGTGAAGCATTGTTCTACTCGGGTAATAAAAAACGAACTCTTTCCATTGTAGGTAGAAAGGGCACAATGGAGGACAAGGCTCTTGCAACTCTCCGCATCTTCTACGAGCGCCGCAAGTTGGCCACCGAGACCAAGCCTGTTGCGTCTGGCCTGAAGGACGTCAATGCCTACACGATCAGTGACGTACTGGTCGTCTTCAGCCAGAAGGACAAGATGCTGGAACGCGACGTGAATACCTACATCGAGTATGCGAAGGAGAACGACTACACGAATGGCATGATCGTTGTGGCCATGTCCAAGCCGTCGGGCAACTTGATGAACCTGATTCGGTCAAAGTTCATCGAGCAGCGTATTCAGTTCTTCCATCTCCGTGAGCTGCAGATGGACATTACCGTCCACCGCATGTCCGTCCCCCACCGTATTCTGACACCCGACGAGGCGAAGGACGTGCTGGATAAGAACCGCATCCTCAAGCCAGAGGATCAGCTTCCCTGGATTGATTCCCAGGATATCCAGGCTCGTGTCATTGGTGCCGTTCCCGGAAACATCATTGAGATCACTCGCCACAGCGATACCGTAGGCAAGTGTATTTACTATCGCTACTGTGTGGCTGACGTAAATGTTGCCTAGTCACAATGGGTGACCCAACAACGGCCGCGAACATGACGGATCTTCGAGCCAAGTACCAACATCAAAAAGAAGTCTATGACGGACTCGTGCAAAACGCAGTCATCCACAACGACTTTTCCAATAACAATGCGATCCTGGCTGCGCAACAGGCCATGAGCGAGACTCTCTCGCAGATGGCTGCACTGTCTGTATCTTCGGGAGCGGACACGGATGAACAGAACGAACTCATTCGCAGGGTGATGGAGATTCAGCGCGATTACAACGGGCTGTTAGTTGGAACCGATAAACTGCAGACGCTCCGCATGATCTATCAAACCGAAGACGCGATGAAAGGTACGGGGGTGAAGGTGATGGGCGCCCTCTTCGTGGCTGCGTCTCTGGCACTCCTTCTTGTGATCATGAGGACGCGTTGATCGCAAAGGCAGCAATGACAAGTAGAACCAGCACGACGATCTGCGTGATCATGGCGCCATAATCAAGCTGTGGCGGCGGCGTCGACGTGGATGCGACCAGTTTATCGGCCATCTCCGGTCCCTGCTGACGTAGAACCTGCGCCTCCGCGTGAAGCGTGTCGAGGTCGGGATTGATCGTCTTGTACTCATCTATGAATCCTTGAATCTGATATTGGTTGTTCTGAACCTGAACCTGCATCTGATCTTGATAGTCGGCGATGGCTGCCGTTACAGTCGTCAGTGCAGTTTGATCACCTGACGTTTTCGATGCTTTATATGCCCTTGCGTATGCATCCAATAACGCCTGGTAGTCACCTGAGACTGCATCGATCGCGGCCCGTCCCTCTGGCGTCGTTGCATCAAATCCTTCCTGAGATCGGACCTTTGCTGTCACCACTGCGATCAGCGTAAACAACAGGGCAGTGAGCCACCCAACCATTATCTTGTAGGAGTAATAAAATGCCGGTCGCGCAATCCTTCTTTGAGCCTGGTCGCGATGCAACACAGCGTCACATGCGTGGAGTGGATGCCTCCGAATATACTCGCTTTGTCCGCATGTCGGCTACCGTTGCACCCTACATCAACAACACGAAGACATTCGGCAAGCCGTATGCTCGTCTTGGACAGAGTCAAGAATCTACGTTGGATGCTACTGTTGTTAGTACGATCTTTTCTGGTCTGCGACCGTTTGTTGCGAATAAGTAATGACTCCGTATACCCAAGCCCTCGCTGAGCTTCAGCCGCTTCGGCCACCCACGCAGCCGTATGCAGACATTGAATCGGCCAGGCTTGACATTAAGAAGCTCGAAGCCATCAACATGCGCCCTATCCAGATCTGTCTATTCTTCATTGTTCTCGCACTGCTGGAGTACCTGTTCCTGCCACCGAGTGTTGTCCACGGTGTGGCCTTCATGACGTTGTGTGTCGGACTCTCATTAGCAATCTATCTCTCCAATAGATAATGGGTAATCTGCAGCCGAAATGTCCGGCAGAGACAGTTCACGGCACTGCTCTGGGGTCATGTGTGATGGCGTGTCCCACTGGGTATGAGCTTCAGATGCGCGAGGGGGCTCAGCGCTGCGTGAACAAAATTGACCCAAGCGCAACAGTCCACCTGGTCGCACAGGGAGCCGTGATGCGATCACTTGACGATAATTCGGTATTTTCAATCGCCGACCTACAAGGATCAAATCCAGATGCATATGCTCGATATACGGCTGAGAAGACTCGATTCCAAGAAGAACTAGAAACTGCAAATTCACAGGTGAGTCATCAAGCACAGGTCGATGCAGCTGCGCGAGACGTCCTTGCCGCCGGGGGGAATGATCCGGCGAAGAATGCTGCATACAATGCACTTGCACACGATCCCGATGCCATGAATGTGCTTCACGAGAATCAAATCCGAAAGGACGTTGATAAGTTCATTAACGAGTATCACTTCCTCAACACTCAAACCATGCAGCAGCAGCAGACGCTGGATATCGTGAACAGTGTCAAGGATAACATTGGAACCGTCAAGGATGATATGGCCTACTCGGTTTCAACCTTCCAGGATCAAATCAAAGCGATTCAGAACCAGGTCAATATCAATCGTAAGACCCAGGTACAGGCTGCAGACTATGGTAGCTGGATTAGTATCGCATTGAACGTATTCATCGTCATAGTTCTGTTGTTCTTGATCTTCTCGATTGGCCGTAGGGCAATGCGGGGATCGTCGCCCCAGACTCCTGGAACAGGCGCACCGGCACCTAGTTTACCATCCGATTCATCGGAGTTCTTCACAGCGTTTGCGCGTCATTTGTCGATGTCAAAGCCCCCTGCATAAAGGCAATGGAGATCACCGATCCTCGTCCTGTAACTGATTTTCAAAAGACAACCTTCTGCGGACATCCACGTGCACACGTGCGGAAAGTGTTGATTCAAACGATCCAGTTAGGCCATGCGGATTACGCATGTTACTGGACACTTGAGTTTCTCTGCTCTGGTCTTGTGCATAGTTTATGGGGCGCCTTCTTTGAGGCCGCTGCCCTACATATCAATCGCGCTCAACCCAATGTGTTCCTGTACTTGGCGAAGGTATACGAGACCTACGCACCCATCGAAGCAGGGTATGACATTCAGAGCATGACACAAATCCGCAATCACCCCGACATCAGGAAACTGGTCTGCGAGGTTGCAGCCACGATGGCGTTGTGTCGCAAACATAAACTCCAGTCCCTGCCCACGATCAAGCCTGGACACGACTTTGATCCGACTACGATTCATGAAAGCCTGAAGTCTCCTTCGAAGCTCTATGGGTCACAAGTGCTGCGTCCAACGGATCCCATGCCTGCTGCCGTGCCCATCAACGAATTCTGTTATTGTATCCGCTCGGACGTGCGCGACCTGACTCGAGCCTTGTACTGGATGTCGTGGGTCTTTGCATTCTGCCGTGAGCACAAGAAGCAGACGAAGACGAACCTGCTCTTTGCTCCACGAGGAGATGAGTACGTGTCGGGAAGTGACAGCACACATCCAGTATGGATCTTCTGGGATGCGATTCGCAAGAACAGTCCTCCTGCGACGCGCGAATACACAGATGTGTTATACCGCATTCACTCGCTACGATGGACATCCGCTGACAAGAGTAAACGCGCACTGTTGGTCGCCGCCGTGACGCTGTTATGCGAGGGGGCATTGGACACGACTCCATGTGCACCTACGCTTCAGGTGTCGAATGTTCTGAACGGAATGCCAGGATGGATTGATGCGATTGTCAAGATGCAGCGGAGTTTTGCGTAAAACGGAACCGTGCAGAGTCACAAGAAAGGTCTTACGCCAAAATGTTCCGCCCATGTTTCTCCGCTACCCAGGTGGCCGGTGCCATCGGCCGCCACACCTACCAGCCTATTCACCAAGTCATGTACGAGGTCTTCAAGAAGGATACCCATGCCGCTGACATCATCAATGCGATCGAGAAGGCACACAACCGTAAGCCGACCAAGAACTTCAAGGGGACGTTTCTGAAGGAGAAGGACATTCAGCGTAGTGTGTTCCAAGCACTGGATAACTGCAAGGTTGCGGATGCAGCAGCTTCAAAGGAGTTCGCTGCCGCCGAGGCGCTAGTGAATGCAGAGAAGCGTAGTCACGAGCTTGATCTCAAGAAGGCGGCGGGTATTGAGGTTTCGGACGAGGAGAAGGCCGCAGCGGCCGCTGCTGTGATCGAGGCCGCCGCGGTTCAGCGCCAGGCATCGGCAGAGGTGGCAGCGGCACCGTCCGTTGAGGCGAGTCTGAATGCAGTTGAGGCTGCGTGTAAGAAGGTGGTCGACCGTACGCCGAACATGAAGCCCGAGATGGCGGCGCAGCTCCTTGTCGATGCTCGGGGCGAGGTTGCGAAGAAGCGCGGACTTCAGAACGAGGATAAGATTCTCAATACCTACGAGGCAGACAAGAAGGTGACGGTCACGGAGCGCAATACCAAGATGCTTCGCATGGACAAGGAGGAGTTCGTACTGGTTGGTCGCACGGACGGATTCGTCGCAGAGCTGAACCGTATCGTGGACTCGAAGGATCGCACGACCTACTGGAAGACGGTACCGACCTACGACGAGATCCAGCTGCGTGTCTACATGCATATGATGGATGCGAAGGACTCGGAGCTGGTCGAGAAGTTCCCGAATGGTACCAAGCGGAATACGGTATTTGAGAACGACCCTGAGGTGTGGGCGGACATTGAGGCGCAGCTGCGTCTCACGACCCGCAGGATGTGCGAGATCCTCGCAGACGCGTCTAGCTTAGAGGATCTCGTCTTCAAGAACACAGTGGAGAATGCAGCTTAATGTAACCACAGACCCACCCGAGTGGGCGAAGAACTCTGGAGTGTCGTACGAGACAAAGTTTCTCTACACTGGTTTTGGGCGCATCGATGTCCATGCCAAAGTCTACCAGACCTTCCAGGATTTTTCCATGTTCGAGCGGCCATTCAGCGGTGGAGTGATCTCCCGTCTTTACAACACAGAGTTAGCGACGGTGACTGAGTATTCAAAGTCTCCCCGTCGCTGGAAGGAGGAGACGCCGACCTGCACGATGTACTTTGCGGAGATTCCACGCTAAGAAAAGACAGCCGCAAAACAAATGGAAGCCTACGACGTACTGGTGATCGCTGTGTCTTCACTTATTATGCTTATCCTCATTCACGTAGGCGTATTCGGTGTGATTCGTTGGATGTATCCGCTTTCGACACCCCAGCCACAGGTCCGCTTCGCGGAGCCAATCGCCGAAGTTCGTGCACCGCCGCCTCAACAGTCTTTCACGGAGCCACCGCAGATGAAGCAGGAAGTCAATGTACCCACGTTTGCGCCGCCAGTATCCGTGGAAGCCCCTGGTGAGGAAAGGCGAGGAGACGGCGGGAAAGCACCGAGTACCGCAGCTGAGCGGCCTGCCTGGTTGGTTGCTGTTGACCCAAAGACCCTTGACGCATGAGTTCGTCGCATTGAGTATCGATGAGAAGGGTGGTCACCAAGAAGAGCTAAGCCTAGTCATGGATGAGCGCATCTGTTGCGACAGCATCTTCAGGACAACGAGGTTATCTAAGGATGTCTTCGTCGTGAATGATATCTGGGTGATGAACGGCACAGTGGTTCACTCTCTTGCAAACTGGACACAGCGCCAAGAGTGGCTGACTGAGATTCTGCGTATGTTTCACCAGCCGGATCTAACGGCACTTTTCACAATCGCGGACGCACCTGTAGGGACGCTGGTTCGCGGATATGAGTATTACGACGACATGCCAGGTAGCATCGGAGTCTTTTCGCGTGAAGATGTAAATGAGTAGTACATGCTCAGGAAGCACTGGTGGCCGTCGTCGTCACCGCACAAAGAAGCACCGTCGTCCCCGTCACCGGTCGCGTCGGGGCGGAGCTGCACTCGCCGATTTTCGAGCCGTAGAAAACTACCCGGGTGGACACGTGGATATACGCGGTGCAACGGGGATTTCGGGTTCCACTGCGAATCCGAACGCCAGTAGCTACAACCAGGAGACTGCCGGTACATATGCATCGTATGGCGGACGTCGCCGCACCCGTCGCCGTCGTCACGGACGTCGTCGCCACCGTATGCGCGGAGGCGATGCGTTCAGCCCCATGGGTGGAGATGGAAAGGGTGGGGTAACCGCAGTGTGGAACGGTGAAGGGATTGGTGCCCCTGCAGTTGGGGCACGGGTATACGACGCAGGCACAAACCGCTAAACCTTTCCGCGGACGACAGCGTCGGCCCATACATAGGGCATGTACTTGGGATTGTTCGTCGAGATGAACGGTCCACGCACCTGCGCCATGCGCAGACGCATTCGCTGCATGAGAAAACTCAGTTCAGTAAACTCAACCCACTCAACCCATGCACGGTAGGCCGACATGCCGGTCGATACTACCATGAACACATCACCTGAAGTGAAAAACATGAACAACGCGATCAATGGCATGAGAATCATGTCGTTGATTCGTTGTATTTTCTTGGTGAACTCGTGCGGTAGACAGATATCCCGCAGAACAATGTAACGGTCAGCTGATTTAAACGGCTGCTCCATCTGACTCGATCCTTACTCCCTCGTTAGGAAACACGACGTCCTCACCAGACGCTGGGTCATGGTAGCGGATGTCCATCTTGGAATGGGACTTCAGAAACAGCAGGAGAAGGTCAAGGCGGATGTCGTTGCCAGGCATGATGTAGTAGCTCACCGCGGCGGTGATGTCAACCTCTGTCGAGACGTCACCGATCCACCTCCACGGGTACTTGACAGGATCGAACGGGTTTCCGAGGTAGGGCGTAATCTCCTCGAGCTCGTAGATCACGCGGCGACGAACCTCATCGCCCTTGCGCCACTCCTCAACGTAGATACAGTCCTCGGGAACATGAGTCATGAGGGGGTCATACTCACTGTACTCGCCAATGAGATACTTGCGGTAGATGAAGCCGCGGTCGGTGCGCTGGGATGCGAGGTAGTGGGAGAGAGCAGAGAAGGCACGGAGGAGGCACATTTTGACTTGAATGAGCCCAGTTCATTCAGGCGACACCGGATCCGTTTTTAGACCGCCGCGGGGAAGTTGATCTGAATCGACTTGCGCCCCATCTGTGTCAGGAGAACACCGCCATTCGCGTCCGCGGCATCCCGTGCCCACTTCGGATCGTAGTCCCGACCCCACTTGTTGCCCATCGCTCCTTCTGTCCACGACTGCGTGGCTGGAGTGATACCCGGCTCAGGAGGTCCACCGGCCTCAGGGGGATTGTGCTGCGCAATACCATTGGACTCACCACCGCTTGTGAACTTCTCCTTCGACTCTCCCTGCTGCAGCTGGATCAGGATGATTTCGTCAAAGTTGCTGCCCATCGAAATCGCCGTCGCCAGAGCCGTGATGACGAACGGTGCCGCAATGATAAACCATGACACCGGCGTTAACCCAATACCGCAGAAGGTATCGAGTACCTTGACAACCGCGAGTCCAAGCACCATCTTGATGACAAACGTCACCCACATTCCAAGTGACAGGTCAAGTCCGAGCTGAATCACTAAGAAGATGAGATACAGCAGCGCAGGGGGGCACAGCGATTCAATGAAACGCATATTCACGTACTTATTGTAAGTGGTATAAAAAATGACGGATGTCGATATGGTCCAGTCACTTGCGGCATGTACAGCAGAACAGGCTCAGGTCGCACTGAACGAGCACAAGACGGTGGAAGCCGCCGTCGATGCGCTTCTGTCCAAACCGGTTGTATCGGGACAGAAGTACATTCCCAAAATTCCAAAGACATCCTACAATGATCCCGAGCAAGAGGAGCGATGTGCAAGGGGGCGCGAACTGATGGATAAGCTCACCGCCGTATCCTCAGCCGCCCAGACGAAAATCCAATCCGGGCAAGGTCTGGCGGGGGGCGTAGTGACCCCGGATTCGGCGGCTCCTGGCGTACAGCAGGAGCTGACTGTACCGACTGTTGAATAATCTGTGCCGGATGTTCGCGCTGAAACGTCTCCATCATCCCCGCGATACGATTGGCTTCGGTGAAGATGTCCATTTCTTGAATATGAACCTTGACGTCCTCTCGCTTCGCATCATAGGCCTCCTGATCGTCGAGAGCAGTGATCGCATCCACCCACTGCTCGGGAACTTCGCGGTCGCACCCGATTCCGGCCGGGAGAATCCACTCTTCTACACCTTCGGTTGATCCCACAATTCCAACGTTCTTGGTTGCAGGTTTGGAGTAGATGACGGGGATTCCGTTGTACATGGCCTCTACTGCGATACGACCAAAGCTTTCATAATTGGACGGAAACAGGAGGATGCGTGTCCTCTTCAGAATGTTGCGCACGTCGTCGTCGAACTGAATCCACTCAATGTTCTGAGGGGCAGCGGGGAGCCACAATTCACCATAGTATGGCCGCACACCGAGGAATTTGCGTTCGGGCATACGCTTGGCCAACTCGATGAACTGATGAACGCCCTTGTTGACATTTGCATTGACCAGTGTGATCATGTCTCCGTTTGGCGGCTCATCCATCTTGATCTTAGCTTCGTTCATCAATGGACGCACGACACCCGTCTTCACAATCGTGGAAGGAAACGGGGTTACTCTGGTCTTAAAGTGTTGCTCCATCGTCTGGTTGATAAAGAGCAGCATTTCCACCCAGTTGTTGGAGGCAAGATGACTGATCACTTGGTACTGACCGTCGAAGTGGGCAGTCACTGCAATGGGACGGTTGTATCCACGTGCATTCAACTTCCGAACGTACGGGAGGCACGGCGCATGAGGGCAAATCCACAGTTCACTGTTGTCGAGCAGGGAACCGGCCGCAGAATAATGCATGAACCGGAATCCCCTCCAAACTCCACCATTGTATCCCTCCTTCGGTTTTTCAATCGTCAGAAACATGGTCGAATGACCGCGTTTCTGAAGTTCAGTAGCTAAGTCGACGTCGTGTAAAAACGCCCCACA
>Ga0007866_1000416_pt1 | contig 12474 bp, 34 predicted proteins | sample CryBogCBH18Jul07_FD_71223 | JGI IMG/M metagenome (GOLD analysis project Ga0007866, IMG submission 71223) | Freshwater microbial communities from Crystal Bog, Wisconsin, USA - CBH18Jul07 | ecosystem: Environmental > Aquatic > Freshwater > Lake | place: Crystal Bog, Wisconsin, USA | collected... | reverse complement strand
TCCGTACATGGATCAGCATAGCATCGCAACGCAGATCGAGCTGAAGATGTGTGCCGGACTTGGGATCAACTGGAACAATCACAACCGCTGGGTGCAGAACGCCGGAGATGAAGTTGAGAGGCAATTGACAAGCGGTGTACCTATCGCGCGTATCACGAAAGAAGGATCGCGGTACTGGGCTGAGTTGCACTTGTTCGCAATGCGTGTGTCCGGCGAAAATTATTGCCATGAATTCTGGCTGCATGAGTGGATCAGGTCATTGCCATTTGATGGCTGTCCATGCGAGCAACATCTCAAGGATTTTCTGCGGAACAATCCGCCAGACTGGTCAGACTTTTTTGGTTGGAGCGTGATGCTTCACAATGCCGTGAATGATCGGATTGGTAGACCCGTGATCGAGGTCGAGGCAGCGAGAGAATTGTGGTTGAATAGGTCGTTCTAGTATCCGGCATTCCCCGTAGAGCCGCATAAACACTAGCTCAAAATAATTGTTGACGCTAAAGCGGCTTTGGTATAGATTCATACCTGTCAGTCAAACAACATACATATCAATACACCTATGAAACACGAAACAGCAGGACTCATCACCTACAGGTTAGAGCTTATTGCACAAGCTCTGAAAAAGCGCGGTATCCAGTACAAGTCCATAACTCGCGATGAGGATGGTTTTTACTTTATCGACGACAGGATGTTTGTGAATTGCGATCATGTTCTTGAGTTTGTACGCAACCAAAAATAATCACCAATACACACATCCATGAACGAAGAAATCAAAATTGAGAGACAGGAAGACGGAACATACACACTCAAGTTCCCGTTTGAGAACACTCCAAAGACGCACTTGATCGTCCGCAAAAAAACACTTAAGGAGGCTCTGGATTATATGTCGGGATACTTCAAAGCCATTGAGCGCAACGCCTAATACATCCATGAACAGCATCCAGATCTACCCCGCAGGTGGCAATATCTACGATCATCCATTTGCTCGCAAGAATCCAGACTGGGCATACCACACGCACGCCATGATCAACGGCAAATACGGATGCCGCATCTCCGGCGACTACCTCTGCCATGACACATCCCTAGAGGATCAGAACGGACTGCCTACCTGCCCTACCTGCCGCAAGAAAGTCATCAAGGCACGCAAATGAACATCGTCCAACGAATTAACTTTCTTAAATGGGCAGCAAGCCATCGTCTACCAGTCAAACGCTTTCCGGCATACGGTGAGCGTTTAGCCAAGCTCTGGATCAAATTTAATGTCAAATGAACGACAAGCCTGTACCACCTCACAAATTCCCTTTGCGGATAATTCGTCGCATCTGGCCTGAGCAGTTCCGGCCTACGCGAGATTTCCAAGAACTAGAAGATCAGTACCACGGGCATCAAAAGCCACTAGAACTAATTACAGGGGGAAACCTGACCCGTTCGCTAGATGCCTTGATAAAAAGCCGTTCTTGAGCCATCCTCGCGCTGCCATGAGCTTTCGTAAAATCACCACAGCCATGATAAATGGTAAACGCTGGCAAATCGGCTTTGGTTTTACTGGAAAGACCAATGGCAAGGTTGATCAGGGAGCCTGCCGTTATTATAGCCGCCGGATCGTAATCCAGCGCAGGATCAAGGGGCGCAAATGCTCGTTGATTGACGGGGCTATACACGAACTTCTTCATGCCGCAGTTCCCAGCCTGAAAGAAAGTGTTGTTGACGAATTCGGAGAGCTGTGTGGCAGGGTACTTCCCAAGCTGCTAGCCGCCGAGCCTGATGGAATCAGCATCCACAAGCCGTCCGGCAGGGCTAAAAAAAAGTGAAAAAAAATGCACTTTGGCTGTTGACTATACCAAAGCGGCTATGGTAATGTCTTCATATCAATCAACCCCATACATCAATGAATACACCTAAAAATCCAAACCGCAGAGTAACCTCCCTTGAAGACGGGATCGTATATCGCGCCTTGTCAAACGAATGCAGCATGGGCATCAGCTGGTCATACGGCATCAACAAAAATGGTGGCCTTGCTTTAACCAGTGGTGGATATTATCCCAACAGATGGATTTCCCAAAGCCATTACTGGATTGAATCGACAGATGAAAATTATTCCTCTTATTGCGATAAAGTAGAATCAGGACAAGAAGCAGCATCTAGTGCTTACGAATGGTGCGCCTCAAACGGATTCCCAGATTAATCACCAACCCAACCACCAACACACACATACATACAACCATGACATACGCAGAACACCAAGAATTCGCTCAGATCGAGCGCACCTGCGATGAGATCCGCAAGGATAACATCGAACTCCGTTACGAGATCCAGTCCTTGCACAAGGATCTCTGCCACATCCTGACGTTGAACACGCTGGGAAAAACACGCCAGATCGCTGATCTGTGCAACGCAATCATCTCTCAGGGTACACGCTAATGAAAGCCATCCGAGACCTGATCAACGGTAATTTGACTGACGCTAAGAAAGCAGCGCGCAACCGCTCATTCTTTTCCATCTACACAGCAGCAATGGACGAATACGGAATGACTGACAGAACTGCCGTCAATATGGCATCGTACCTCAAGGGAGACATCACTTGGCAGCAATATTGCCAAGAGAAACACGCGCTGACCTATGTCTCCTGACGCTATCGATTACATCAACTGGACGGCGGAAGCTATTTTCAAGATCGTCCTACCACTAGCAATCCCATTTGTCATCCTCAACTTCATCTACACACGCCGATAACATGAACCAACAAACTGCCAGCCTACTCAGCAACCTAGAAGCCCTGTTCACAAGCCAAGTCAAGATGGCTGAGGCACACGGCCTAGAAACACTGCCACACATAAGCACAGCGCGCGGACGCACTATCCTGCAAGAGATCAGGATTGCACGCGCAGCTAATAAACCTAAGAAAGATCCGGCTTACTTTTGCAGGCTCGACACAATTCATTGCAAATAATGCAATTAAATGTTGACTCCAGTACCAAACCGGCTACAGAAATAGTTATGCAAAATATAAACCCATACGATGCAGGCAAGAATGATATGCGCGAGCAGATCATCGCATTCATCTATACCAGATACGTCTATAATAAGACGTTTTTTGGTAAAGACAGCCAAGCCGCTCAGGAGATCCGTAGAATCATCGAAGACCTCCGAGAGGATCAAGCCATAGAACAGGAGAAGCAGAACAATACAGAAACGGCATCCGAATAAATGAATACCGTTACTTATCGTAGCAATCATTGTTACGATCCGCTTATACCTTATATATGGATTTTATTAGACAGGCTTGACAATAAAGGTTTATTAATACCTAAATTAAGACCTGCGGTTTTGCCGTCTAAACAATCATCAACCAAATAATTTATGAGTCGCGAACCTATTAATCATCCTGCATTTCCTGTGCCTGCCTATGCTGGCGATCCCAACAATGGCCCTGTGCGTCCTAATTCAGGAATGGGAATCCGCGACTACTTTGCTGCCGCCGCGCTTTCCGCGCTTGCTTCTGACAAGCAGGCCGGAGAGCCGGAGGTCGTAGCAGAAACCGCTTACGCATTTGCTGACGCAATGCTGGAGGAGCGTCATTATACCCCACGTAAATAAAACCATGTGGCATCATAATAAAAAGAATCCAATGATCACTACGCCAGCAAAAGCTCCGGCGCAGCCCAATCCAGTCAACGCAACAGCTAAGGCAAATCCTCAGACCAGCACCATTAAGATTGGCTCCCCTGAGATCCGCATCGGACTAGACGGCGCGACTACGCGCTCCGGCATGATCGGGAAAGATATGCTGAAGCCTACCGCTCCCAAGAAGACCACGATGAACACGACTGGATTCAAGAACATGGTAAAAATCCCTAAGAAACCAAAAATTAAGAATCTTTCTCTCATCAAAAAAAACAAAGTAGTCTAATCACCCAAATCCAACCCAACCAATAAACACCATGCCCGAAGATACAACCGCTCCTACGTCCGAAACATCCACCGTCACTCCCGATAACGTAATTCCACTGCCTGTGGATACGGCTACTTCACCAGATCTCTCCCCAGCCCCAGAGGTTGCATCGGATGCTTCCGAGACCCATGCTGCCTCACAGGAAGGCCAGAACGAAGATCCAGTTCAGGCAGCAATCAAAGGAATCGACCTCGATAAGATCACCAAGGATGACATCTTTGTGGACATCATCCATCAGAGCAAGCTACACGCCTTCCGCCTGATGGTAGGAGCCGCTCTCCTTGAGCAGCTAATCATTAAAGGACGCAACGAGGCCGCAGCCGAAGCACCTGCTACTGATGCCTCGCAAGCCGAAGCCTAAAGCGTTTCCGCCTGTTGATGACACGCTGATGAAGGCGAATAACAAATTCAATCGCGTTGCACACCCAGTGAAGGGTGCAGAGGTAGCCAAGATGCCTCGCACCCATGCCACCAGTGAGGCATCGGAGGATAGCAAGAGAAAGAATCCCCAGCGCATGGACATCCTGCGCCGTCACGCGCTATCATCCCGTCAGGACAATTCAAATACATAGAAATGGACACAAACATAAATACAGACTCACATAAGGTTGAAGGGATACTGGAGGAGGCAATCAGGGTGACCTCTGGCGACCGCCGGAGAGATTATGATCATCCTATCCCGAACCATGCTCGCATTGCAGAGCTGTGGAATGCATACCTAGAAATCCGTAAAGATCGCGAAGGTATAATCACGCCATACGATGCTGCGATTATGATGATCCTTCTCAAGATCGCACGCGCTGCTCACACGCCTACTCGCGACTCATTCGTTGACATCGCCGGATACGCACGCTGTGCCGCGCAGATCGCAGGACTGGAGAAATAATATGAAACCAAAGAATCCACACCTACAACGCCACATCCTGAAAACCGAGACGTATCATGAGCTTGCTAACAGCCGAATCCACAAGCACACCCGTAAAAAGCTCAACAGCAAGCTGGGCGGACTGGCGAAGGGCATGAAGCTGAAGAGCGATGAGTCAACCAATTCCTAAGAATCAATTCGGCAATGGTGCTGGCAAGGGAGACGCAGAGCGTCCCGTAGACCGTGCTGTGCTTCGTCAAAACCTATCACAAATCAAATGGCACGGCCTCTATGGCAAGCCAGCCCGTACCAAGGGCGCAAAGACAACCTATAGATACTAATGACAAATCTACCTGCCGAGGTGCGCGATTACCTCAAAGAAATCGGACGCAAGGGAGGATGCAGCAAGAGCGAAAAAAAGCTGGCTGCAATCGCAGAGAACGGAAAAAAAGGTGGCTGGCACGCGCAGAAGCGTAACCAGCCAAAACCTGCTGAAACCGCATAAATACAGGATCTACAGGCGATTTTTAGCCTGTTTTTAGCTGCCCAAAAATAACGCTCGACACCCATACCAAAGCCGTTAATAATCACCTCCAACACATCCATCCATCCATGAATCCCATCCTTCCTATTGTTCACCTGAACGGAACACTTCGCGAGTCCCTCTGCCTCGATTACGACAATGCTCGTATCGCGGTTGATGACGCGATCAAGGCCATCACCAATATCGAATTCAACGCCCGTGACTACGCTCGCGGAGACTGGAATTCGGCTGTAGCAGAGCGCAAGCAAATCTTCCAAAAGCTAGAAGAAGTTCGCGACTACTTGATGGCTCGCGCCATTCACCTTTCTTAGTCGGTAAACCCAAACACACACAACACACACATCAATGAACACCAAAATAAACTTCGCGCTAGTCGCAGCCATTGCAGAGTTTCGTAATGTCCAGAAGGACAAGACGAATCCTCACTTCAAGTCCAAGTTCACGTCTCTGGACGCGATCATCGACGCAACCCGTCCCATCCTCGCCAAGAACGGCCTAGCCATCGTGCAGCTGCCGGAGTACGACAGCGACAACCAGACCGCCGGAGTCGTCACCCGTGTCATTCACTCCTCCGGCGAGAGCATAGAGAGCAAGCTACTCCTGCCAGTCAAGAGCAACGATCCCATGGCCTGTGGCAGTGCCATCAGCTACAGCCGCCGCTACTCAATCAGCGCGGTGCTGATGATCTGCGCTGACGAAGACGATGATGGTGTCTCCGCCAGCACACCTACCAAAGCCGTAACGAAGCCCGTTATAGCCAAGCCTGTAATAAGCAAGCCAGCTCCGGCTACTGAGCTTCACGCAGACGACCTTACTGGTCGCCTATTCAAGGCGATGGATGACAATAAGCTCACCGAGTATGATGTCCGCGCATTCTGCGTCCACAAGGGAATGAAGAACGTGCCTGATTTTGTTGCAAACCTCAGCATACCTACCGTTAAGCGTTTGCTCGACGTAGTCCCTGAGATCATTGAGTTTAGCCTCAACAAGTAAACCTATGATCGACGAACGCGAAGACAAGATGAGCGGATCAGCCATGGCGAGCTATGCCGCCTGTCAGGGAAAGTACCAGCTGGAGCGTACCTGCCCAAGGAGCGAGTCAGGCCCTGCTGCAATTACTGGCAATCGTATCCACAAGTACCTAGCTGGAGAAACCATCGAGCTGACAGACGAAGAGCAGCACATTGCTGAAGGCTGCCTGATGGAGTACGGAGAAATACTAGCAACTCTTCGGCTGGGAACGCCGGACACCACAATCATCGAGACTCGTTACTGGTATAATGATGTCTGGAGCGGTCAGATTGACCTGATCCAGATCTGGGGAACGACTGCACTGATCATCGACTGGAAGAGTGGTCGCACTGGTACGGGTAATACCGCCGCCGAAAATCTTCAGCTGCGTGCCTATAGTGTTCTCGTAAAAAAGAACATCCCAGAGATAAAAGAAATCTACTGCGCCATCATCCAGCCTATGGCTGCATTACTTAGCATTGCTCACTACGATGAGTCTGACCTAGATGCCGCCGATAAGGAGATTGCACAGATCATCGACAACTCACGCAAGCCGGACGCGCCTCGCACGCCATCGCCGGATGCCTGCAAGTACTGCCGAGCCAAGGCTATCTGCCCAGAAGCAGCAGCCGTGACTCATGATCTAATAGTAGCACCTTCAGCGGTTCCTGCCCTGAGCAACGAGGCCATCGGAGACTTCCTAGAAAAAGCGGATGTCGTTGAAGGATTCATCGAAGCGTTGCGCGAGGAGGGCAAGAAAAGGCTCCTAGAGGGCCAAGAAATCGCCGGACGCAAGATACAGGCCGGACGTACCAGCCGGAGTATCGAGGCCGTAGAAGACCTCGTACCGCTCTTAAAGGACACTCTGGACACCGAAGAGATTCTAAAATGTTGCAAGGTCTCAGTGCCTCAACTAGAAAAGGCTTTCGCATCGAATGCAGGACTCAAACCCAAGGAGGCCAAGGCCGCTTTGGAGGCGAAACTGGAGTCGATCCTAGTCAGCAAGACTGGCGCGCCAATGATGGTGCGTGCGAAATAAGTAAACACCATACCAACACATCAGATGGATTCAAACGAACCAACATCAAAACAGTTATCAATCATCTCAGCAGTTGCCGGAGATGCTCTTGAGGAAATCACGGCGTTACTTGAAGACGTTAAGCCAATAATCGAGGACAAAGTTCAGTTTCTTATTGATGCTGACTTAATCGAGCCTGAGCATGGTGAAGACTATGTTCGCGCAGCCCTGCACGTTGCCATCGACTTTGCTCTGGAAGAAGAGCTTGTCGAGGATGACGACTGTGACGAGGACGATACCGAAGACTCCTGCTGCGCCTGCGGTCAGACCGTTAGCTAAGACGACCATGGCATACGAATACAAGGAAGGGAAAGGCACAGCCTTCCCTAATGACTACAAGACACTGGACACGCATCCTGACTTCAGGGGCAAGTTCATGTGGCAGGGAGAGCTACTGGAGATCAGCATCTGGGAAGGCGAGACGCAGGCAGGAGTCAAACGCCTGAGCCTCGTCATCCAAGAGCCTCGCCAGAAGTCTGATGCACTTCAGCGCGTTGTGACATCAGGCCCGAAGCCTGCTGCTGCCGCAAAGAAGTTCACACCACAGGACGACTCTGATATTCCATTTTAACCTATGTCCGCAGTAGTTTCAAAAAAAGGTGTTAAATCAAACGATAGGTTTGTTTGCGACGATTGCGGGGACGTAATCACAGGTGATCGTATCCTTAATGGAGAAATGGTTTACTACGCAAAGAAAGCCGATCTTAGTAATCCAAACAACAATACATATCGTTGCGCTGATTGCGCTGATGAGATTTGGGCTAACTACTAATGGAACCTATATCGTTCATCGTTCCCGTAACGCCAGCCTCCATGCAGGGGGCTGGCAAACGGGCGATGTGCATGGGTGGACGAGTAGTTTTCTTCAAAGAAAAACGCGCGAAGGACTGGATCAAGGTAGTTGGATTTTACGCTAATCCCCATGCACCCAAAAAGCCTATAGAAGGAGCTATCAAGATGACCGTGACCTTTGTAATGAAGCGTCCTGCATCTTTGAATGCAAAGAAGTTCACCACTGGACGCATACCATGCGCCAAGAGGCCGGACACCGACAACCTGTGCAAGTGCCTGACAGATTCCTTAATCGGATTCTGGGAGGACGATGCACAGATTACTGAGCTACACGCCAGTAAATGGTATGCAGCCAAAACAGAACAACCGAAGATCGTAATCACAATAGAATCAATAAATACAGATGAACGCACAAACTGAATTGGAGTTTCCTCCATTTGTCCCTGAGCCAGTAGGATGCAACATATCCAACAGGTTCAATAGGTTTCACCAAGCCAATCCAGAGGTTTATAATAACCTTGTCCGGCTAGCTCGCGACTTCCGGCGCAGGGCGCAGAATCACAACAGGCCAATGGGCATTGCAATGCTCTTTGAGGTGCTGAGGTGGAACTATTACCTTAGCGTAGACTTGGGAGAGGAAGACTTTAAGTTATCAAACGATTTTCGCGCACCCTATGCACGCCTGATCATGTCTCAGGAGGCAGATTTGAAGGATGCATTTAAGACAAAGACTTCAGTAGTTGATTAATATGAATGACCTACAAATTTTAGTAGGTGATTGCAGGGAAACCTTAAAGCAATTGCCAGATCAATGTGTCCAAACTTGCATCACATCTCCTCCCTACTTTGGGTTAAGAGACTATGGGAATGATGGGCAGATAGGGTTAGAGCAAACTCCACAGGAATTTGTTGAACAACTTGTATCCGTATTCCGAGAAGTGAAGCGTGTACTTAAAGATGATGGAACTCTTTGGCTTAATCTTGGTGATAGCTATTCAAATTTCAAAGATCAATCTGATAGACATCAAACTTTAGCAGGGAAAAGCAGCGATGAGCCTCATTCTGGAAAAGCGGCAAATAGAAATGGTAAGGTTTTATCCCAATGTGGATTAAAAAACAAAGACCTTATTGGAATACCTTGGATGGTAGCATTTGCACTACGAGCAGATGGATGGTATCTGCGTCAGGACATTATCTGGCACAAGCCAAACCCTATGCCAGAGAGTGTAGAGGATCGTTGCACCAAGTCGCATGAGTACATTTTTTTAATGAGCAAATCACCAAAGTATTATTTTGATAACGAATCTATAAAAGAAAGGGCTGTAAGCGAAAACAAACCAAGACCATTTGGAGCAAAACAGCAAAATGGAACATTCAGAAATGATGTTGGAAATATATTTGAAGACGATGGGACAATAAACAAAAGAGATGTATGGTCTGTAAATGTTCAGCCATATAAAGGTTCTCACTTTGCCACATTCCCAGAGTATTTGATCCAGCCCTGTATCCTTGCAGGAAGCAAGTCAAGAGACATCGTTCTTGATCCATTTGGAGGTTCTGGAACAACTGGAAAAGTTGCTTTGGAATATGGTCGCAAAGCAATTCTTTGCGAGCTTAATCCAGAGTATGTGAAGATAATTAACGAAAGAACTAATGTAACAAAAGGATTTGAATTTTAATGAAAGCCAACATCCAAAAAAAATGTACAGTGAAGCTAAAAGATGGACGCTGCTTTAAGGCGTACATCACTGGCAAAGCCAGAGGTCATAAGATAAACATCACAAGCAAAGAGTACGGCGACATGATCGTAGACTCCAGAGAGGTTAAAAACTAATGAACCTAAGAGACCTTTATACCAAACAGCAGATCGACGCAGACAGATTAACCAACCAACTAATAGCAGCCAAATTTATGAACACAGGAACCACATACAAGACACAGAAGCCTTTACAGGCGGACATCACCGACAGCAGACCTTTCTACATGGTCGTCCGGCTAGGTAGCAACGGATACCAGAAGGAAGACGCATCGCCTACAGTTCGATATGACGACGAGCTGGAGGCCAGACAGGAAGCAGAACGCCTAGCTACAAAACACCCAAACCATCCGCGCGGATTTGCAGTCGTGAAAGCAATTGCAATCGTTAAAGGGGAAGTCACAATCTCTGGAATCAATCTATTCTAATGAAACTATACGACCGATTCAAAGCATGGTACGCCACTGAAGGCGTGCGAACTATCATCGACCAGAGCGAAGGCAAGCACTGGCACGAAGAATACCAGAAGGTGGCATATCAGGCCGGATGGAAGGCTGGAATGGCTCATGCTTGCGAGATCGTTGACAAGCTTGACAGGGAATTAAAGAAAGACTGATGACCTGCGCCAAAGCCAAGGTAGCCTGTGCTATCGTATCAACTGATGGTCAGGTCTTCATGGGCCGGAATGATTGCGATAACCCGCAGTCAACCTGCCCACGGGAGGATGGTGAAGGATACGACAAGTGCAAATCAATCTGTCAGCAGCAAGGACACGCAGAGATCATGGCACTGAAAGCTGCCGGATCAAAAGCTAGAGGAGGAAGGGCATATCTTTGGGGTCACACTCACTATTGCCACGCCTGTGAGAATGCATTACTTTCAGCAGGCGTTAAGTCACTTTCATTAATCAATAAAACGATTGCACGTTAAAAATATATTTGATACAAATTTTTCAGGCCGTGAAAAGCCTAATAAAAATGAAAACAATTTTAGCCCCAGTTTCTTTACGAGCCGTGTCATTTCGGCAATTTTCACCGTATGGAGGCTGGGGCTTGTTTTTTAATTAGTTATGAAAAAATGTTACTTGGACACAAACCCATTTTATTTAGATGGATGGAAATTGGACTGTTCTTATGCTCCCATAAGGCATAGGGCATTTTTACCTGCAAAAGCTGGCTTGTACTCAATTACAATGTACGATGAAATAAATAAATTTCATAAAATAATTTACATAGGACTTTCACAAAATCTACTTAAAAGGTTAAAAATTCACACTCATAAAGTTATTAATGTTTTGTTAAAGAAATACGGATTTTGTGATGTATGGTTTAAAGAATTTAATGCAAGCCAATCGGAACTTATGGATCTTGAAACCAAGCTAATTAATAAATATAATCCAAGTTTTAATGTACGTCAAAAATTACGATACTTGTGAATTATTACAAAAGACATATTGGCGATTACGCTAAGAAGGCCGGAAAACTTACCATGCTACAGCACGGTGCGTACACGCTTCTTTTGGATGCGTGTTATGACCGTGAACGAATCCCTACGCTTGAAGAGGCTTTAGAGTGGTCATGGGCAACATCTCAAGATGAAATTGATGCCGTAAAATTTGTACATACGAAATATTTCCCTAAAAACGAGAATGGCGAACATATTCATAATCGCGTCTTGGAAGAGATTTTGTCGTATAAATCTATCTCAGAAACCAACAAACGCATAGCAATCGAACGCGAGCAAAAGAGAAAAGGCACGAAGCGTGTACACGACGTTCACGAAGCTCCACCTAACCATAAACCAATAACCACTAACCATAAACCAGATAAGAAAGAGGTCGCTGACGCTCCCGTTTTGATTCCAGAGACATTGGACAATCCTGAATTTTCAGCCAAGTGGCAGGAATACATCAACTACAGGAAGGCCAACCGCATGAAGTCACTCCAGAAGAAGAGCGTCGAATCCCAATTCGCCAAGTTCAACGAGTGGGGATTGCACGAATCCATCGAGGCAATCAATACCAGCATCAGGAACGGATGGCAGGGAATCTTTTGGCCTAAGACCGCATCTGCCGGACGCAAGCAATCATCACCATCAGAGTTTGACCAAGCATTCTAACCATAAATATGACATCTAAAATTTGCACAGATTGTGGTAGCAACTTCGATGCCGAGGACATCTTCATGGGTGAACGCCTCCTCTGGAGCATGAGCACCTGTGATCTCTGTAACGAGAAAGCAGTAGTGGCTCAGGCCGAGGAGGAACGCCTAAAGCGTCAGGAAGCCCGTAAAACGCAGTTTTGGTGTGATGTGCCTCCGTTGTACCAAGACACCCAGGAAAGTCGTTTACAGCCAATCCTCGTCGCTGCAATCAACGCATGGGAGTACAACCCGAAAGGACTTGGATTTATTGGCAAGTCAGGCGCAGGCAAAACCAGAGCTGCCGTCCTACTCCTCCAGCGCATAGCTATGGAAGG
>Ga0007866_1000408_pt1 | contig 12560 bp, 19 predicted proteins | sample CryBogCBH18Jul07_FD_71223 | JGI IMG/M metagenome (GOLD analysis project Ga0007866, IMG submission 71223) | Freshwater microbial communities from Crystal Bog, Wisconsin, USA - CBH18Jul07 | ecosystem: Environmental > Aquatic > Freshwater > Lake | place: Crystal Bog, Wisconsin, USA | collected... | reverse complement strand
GATGATCCTGATGGTACCAAGACTGCTAGGGCTGACCGAGTAGCTGCCCACATGAGCTACCAGATTCTTGAAGAGGATACCACATGGGAATCCGAGATGGATCGGGTACTCATTTCTCAGCCAATTGTAGGCTGTGCCTTCAAGAAGTCTTACTTTGATCCAATTCTTAAACATAACGTCTCTGAGAACATTCTTGCTAAAGACTTTGTTGTTAACTACTGGACTAAGCACCTTGACACCGCTCAGCGTGTCACCCACATCCAGTACTTCACCAAGAATGATATTTATGAGCGAGTTGCCCGTGGCTTGTTCTGTGAGATGGAAGAAATCCATCCAGCGTCTACTCCTCAAGATAATCTCACTTTAGCTCAAAACAAAGCTCAGGGCATGACTGCACCTGAAGCAATTGACGATACCACACCATACGAGATCCTAGAGCAGCACTGCTACCTTGATCTTGATGGTGATGGCTACTCAGAGCCTTACATTGTCTGGATTCGTCGAGACACGAAACAAGTACTCCGTATCACTGCTCGTTACTTCAGCACCTCTATTGAAAGCGATGAAGATGGTACGGTTTTGTCGATTACTCCTGAAACCTACTTCACTAAGTTCCCGTTCATTCCCTCCCCTGATGGCGGGTTCTATGATCTAGGTTTCGGGTCCCTTCTTGGTCCATTGAATCAAAGTATTGATACCATCCTTAACCAGTTGGTTGATGCCGGTACAATGGCTAATACCGCTGGTGGCTTCCTAGCTCGTGGGATTAAGCTACGGGGTGGTAACTATAACTTTGCTCCGCTTGAGTGGAAGCACGTTGATTCTACCGGTGATGATCTCCGTAAAGGTGTCATGCCTTTGCCTGTTCGGGAGCCAAGCCAAGTATTGTTTACCTTGCTGAACTTGCTTATCAACTATGGTGAGCGTATTGGTGGTTCTGTAGACATTCTTTCCGGTCAGAACCCAGGTCAGAACACAGCGGCAGAAACAACCCGTACAATGGCTGAGCAGGGTATGAAGATCTTTTCAGGGATCTTCAAACGTACTTACCGTAGCTTAAAAGATGAGTTCCGTAAATTATACCGGTTGAACCAATTGTATCTTGATGGGATACAGGATTACAACGGGGTATCAGGTTCGAGCTTTATAGATGCTGACGATTATCAAGGTCCTGTTTCCGATGTCCGCCCCGCTGCTGATCCTAATATCGTTAGCGACACTCAGCGTATGCAGCAAGCTCTTGCAGTCCTCACGCTGGCGAAAGAAACGCCAGGTATGAGTATGTATGATGCTCAGAAGATGTATCTAAAAGCCATGAAGGTATCTAACATTGATACTATCCTTCCTGATCCTAAAGGCCCTAACGCTATCAAGCCAGGCCCATCAGAGAAGATTCAGATTGAGCAGATGAAGATGCAACTGAAGCAAGCTCAGCTTGAAATGCACACTAAACTTGCTGTCATGAAGATGGCAAAAGATATGGAAATTAACCAAGCTAAGATTCACAAGCTGGAAGCCGATGCTCTACTGGCTATAGAGCAAGCAGGTGGTATTAAAGTGGGACATGAGATCGCTTTGTTTGATGCTCAGATTGGTGCCGCTAAAGCCAAACAGGAAGGTATGCAGAGTGCGATGAAAACCATTATGGAACTTGAAAAGCACTTGAATGATATGAGTCAAGAATCAAAACAAAGTGCTCTACCCTCTCCCGATGCTAAGGAGGAGTAAGCATTTTAACTAGGAGCCAGCATGATCGTAGTAACAGAGCAAGAGTTTGATGAATGGAAAGGCAATAGGGTTACTAAAGCTTTATTTAAAGCGATACACAATGACAGAGAGTGGCTAAAGGAGGTTCTCTTAGCCGGTACTGAGGATGATGCTTCTATCCGAGGCCGAGCTGCTGCTTGTACTGCCATACTAAGCCTTACCTACGAAGAGTTAATGGATTCAGTAAAGGAAAAGCGTTATGAGTAATAAATCAGGTTTTCAACCGTTCTTTGACCGTGTTCTTATTAAACCGATGGAAGTTAGTAAAACAACTGACTGGGGTTTTTTAGTAAGTACGGAAGAAACCAGTGAACGTGAACAACTGGCTAATACCACAGGCATTGTTGTGGCAATTGGACCGGATGTGACAGCAGGGATGCTTACTGTAGGAATGAAGGTTGCCTATGCTAAGTATGCTGGCTTAATGTACACAGGTAAGGATGGGAACCAATACCGCATGATCTCGGAAGAGAATCTTGTAGCCCAGTTAGATGATGATATGGATCTTGTTGATCCACACCTCACCAAAGGAATGAAGAAATGAGCGAAGAAAATTTAGAACAACATACTGACCAAATAGATACTCCTGATACTGAATCCGAAGCAAGGGCGCAGGGATGGGTAGCTAAAGAAGAGTTCCGTGGTGCTGAGAGTGACTGGGTAGATGCAGACACCTTTGTACGTCGTGGTCGTGAGATCATGCCTATCCTACGGAAAAACAATGAAAAACTGCTTAAAGAATTGGCTATTGCTAAAGCGGCTGCTGAAGAAGCTCGAACTGCTGCTAAGGAGTTTCGAGAGTTTCAAAAGGAACAATTCGAGAGAAAGACTAAAGATCTCGAACTCCAGTTGGATCAGCTAAAGCAAGCAAAGCGTGAAGCAATTAGTTCAGGCGATGGCGACCGAGCACAAGCTATTGACGATGCGATGGATACGGTTAAGGAAGAACGTATTGCCGCAAAGCAAAGCTTACAGGAAGCTGAACGCAAGGCAATTGCACCACCTCAAGTCACTCAAGACCCAGACATTAACGAATGGATGAGTAAAAATGAGTGGTTTGGTACAGATCGGAAGATGACAGCTATTACTAATGGTTTAGGGACTGAGCTTCGTGCTGAGAACCCAAACATGACTGGTAAACAGTTTTTAGAGAAGCTGGATCAAGAGCTAGCTACTTTGTATCCTGAGAAGTTTGGCAAGAAGCGTGTACAGAACCCAATGGGAGGTCAGCCTAGCAGCTCATCCCGTCCTACAACAGGTTCTGGTAAACAAGCGTATGCTAACCTGCCTCCAGAAGCCAAAGCAGCGTGTGACCGATTCGTTAAGCAGGGTCTTATGACTAAAGAACAGTATGTGGCAGATTATGACTGGAACTAAACCAAACAGATCTACCGCCCCTAAAGGAATAGAAATGACAGAGAATACTAACCAAGTTAAAGTTTCCCCTGAGCCTACCAAGAAAGAGCGCACACGTAATCGTGGAGCATTTAACGGGACACAAGGGAAGCTGCAAGTAGGAAAGCAGATACCAGGCTATCACTTGCACGTTTTTAACGACACTCCAGGGCGAATCCAAGCCGCAACCGATGCTGGTTATGAGTTTGTAGATCCTGAAGAGGTAGGTGGAGTTGCTTCTAACGTCGTTAGTCGTAACACCGATATTGGAGATAAGGTTCGTTTTCTAGTAGGCTCAACTGCTGATGGGGAACCCCAGTACGCTTATCTGATGAAGATCAGACAAGAATGGTGGGATGAAGATCAAGCCGAGCTACAGAAGAGGAACGATAAGACTGATGCTGCAATCCGTGGTGGAAAGATGACAGGAGACAAAATGTCTACTGAAGGCTTCTACAATGCTGGCATTAAGTTAAATTAACTAACATTCCATAAGGAACAATAATGGCAAACGTAAATGCCCCAATTGGCTTGATTCCAGTCGGTACTACGACTGGCGCAGCCTTCAACGAACAGGGTCGCTTGTATTACATCTCTGCTTCAGATACTAACACTTTCGCTATTGGCGATATTGTTAAGACTGCACAGGGTAACGATGCAAACGGTATTGGTCAAGTTACTAAAGCAACCGCTACAGACACCCCTCTTGGCGTAATCGTCGGTGTTCGTCCTGCTAACCCAGGTGTATCCCTCCAAGGTACCGTCCTTGACTTAGGCAAGCTCTACATTCCTGCAAGCTCAGGTGTGTCTCAGTATGTCTACGTCTGTGACGTTCCAACCGCTGTGTTTGAGATTCAAGCTTCGACAACAGCAAACACTTATGTTGGTAGCACAGCTATCCCAACAATCACTGCTGTTCAATCCTCGTTGTCACAGTACTCGCCTCAATCGTCAACCTATGTTGTCATTGACTCGACACCTACGACAACCAGTATGTTCCAAGTAATCGGTGTTTCGCAACGTCCTGATAACGTCTTAGGCGCATACAACAAGGTTCTTGTAACCTGGAACAAACACCAGTACTTCGGTGCATACTAATAGTTAAGGAGAATTTAAAATGGCTGGTGTTATCAATACTGGTTCGCATCCTAAAGCCCTATGGCCTGGCGTTAAAGCCTGGTGGGGTCAAGTGTATGACGAACATCCCGAAGAGTACATCCATCTTTTTGACAAAGATACATCTACTCAGAACTACGAAGAAGATGTCCAACTGACAGGCTTTGGCTTGGCTCCTGTTAAAGAGCAAGGTGCTGGTACAGCATACGACTCAGAAGTACAGGGCTTTGTTACCCGTTACACACACGTTGCATACGCTCTTGGTTACATTGTAACTAAAGAAGAGTTGGATGACAACCTGTATGAGCAAGTATCGAAGCGTCGTGCGGCTGCTTTGGCTATGTCTTTCCGTCAAACGAAAGAGAACGTCGCTGCAAACATCTACAATCGTGCTTTCAATAGCTCATACACAGGCGGCGATGCACAACCATTGTGCTCAACAGCTCACCCCAATACTAGCGGCGGTACTTTTGCCAATGCTCCTACAGTATCGGTTGACTTGTCAGAGGCTTCGCTTGAAGATGCTATGATTGCTATCATGGGCTTCCAGAATGACCGTGGTCTGCTCATCAACGTCATGCCTCGTAGCCTGATCGTTGCTCGTCAAGAATGGTACAACGCTAACCGTATCTTGAAGTCTGTGTATACACCTGGTTCTGCTAACAACGACATTAACGTGTTGAAAGCAACAAACGCTCTGCCAGAAGGCATTGTGATGAACCACTACCTGACCTCGCCTCACGCTTGGTTTATCCGTACAAATGTCATGAACGGCATGAAGTTCTATGACCGTGTTGCTATCTCTTTTGACCAAGATAACGACTTTGACACAATGAACGCTAAAGCTAAGGGTTACGAGCGTTACAGCTTCGGCTGGACTGACCCGAGAGCGATCTACGGATCGAATGGGCCTTAGTGTCCTGTTTACATTTACAGTTAATGTAAATAAGACTTGACAAAAGGATAGCATTGTGGTATAATGGGGAGGATTTGGGACTTAAAACGTACTAAGTCCTCTCCTTTAAGGACAGATATGCAAACAATCAAAACTCCACCAAAAGGCATTGCTAAGGATAAAGCTGGTACTTCAGCTCCTCGTGCAAAGGCTAAAAAAGGTATTGCAGAAAAGAGAGCTGCTGAAACATCAGGTGCTCAAGAGTCAGGCGTTAAAAAGAAACGTATGACTGCTGTATCAGTGAAGTAACATAGTACCCTTTTCATTAGCGATAGTTCTCTATCGTTGATACAACGCTAACTAAAGGATTCCTCAATGGCCTCCCCCACCCGCTTTCTTTCGGGCATTTCGACTTTCCCACAAAAGAGTATTGTAAATACTTTTCCTACCGTCCCTTCACAATATCAAGTGAACAAGGGCGATGACTTTATCCCTTTCCGTCAATCTACTGACTATACTGCTACAACCGGCGGTACAGGTGCTACAGCGGCTGCTTTTGGCTGGAACGCTGGCGCAATGAAGATTACTTGCGGTTCAACAACCCCATTCAAGAGCTTTGAAGCCTTGGGTGCTAACTCGTTGCAAGTTATTCCTGGTAATCAGCTCTGGCACGATGTACGCATGACTGCCCCCACTGGTTCACAGACTAACCCATCAAATGATGCTACGATCTATACTGGTTTCTTTGATAACGTAGATCCAACAGCCGCCTCAAACGGTGTTTACTTTGTTAAGCCTTCAGGCGGAACTGCTGTTCACTTTGTTATCAAGAAAGCCGGTACTGTTACCACTTTCCAGAACGTAGCTGACTTAGCTAATCCTAGCGGCTTCTACGGCTCAACCTTTGCTACACCAGGTTCTGTTACTGTTAACACCACAGGTACTACACTTAGCTCTATCGCACTGAACTCAGTTGGCGGGGGCTATCGTGTTGCTCCTTTGGCTGTTGTTAACGGTACTGCTGGCTCAGGTGCTCAGGTATACGTTCAAGTCAATGCACTGCCTTCTGGTCAGCCAGGTAACGGTCCTGTTTCTGGTTATCAGTTGTATGCTCCTTACATCACCAATGCTGGTTCTGGCTACACAGCCGGTACACTGTCAGTTGACTTGATGCCTTGGCTCAACTTTCAGTTTTACTACAATGGTAAAGGTACGATGTATGTTGGTGTTAACGGCTTCACAGTCCTGACACTTGGTAAAGACGGTGTAACAGTTGCTACTCCAGGCTCTACCTATGACACATCGACTGTCGGCAACAGCTTTAACTTCTCCGGCACAACCCTGAGCACATCTATTGCTCCTGTTCAACCATACCCAGGTGACGTCTATGTTGCTTCTCCTCAAGTTCCTTTGCAGCTTGCTTTTGGTCTTGTGGGTACAACGGCTAATAACCGAGTTGTCTACGTCGAAGAGATCAACATTGGTACAGAGTTGAACTAAGATGACTGTCCATACAAACTTAACCAAAGAGCAAGCCGAATTGATTGCTGAGCCTAAGCTAGTGCAGTTCTATGAGAATGTATACACTGTGTACACGGACTCAGATTTGGAACCCACGGTACAGGCAGACGTAACAGCTCCGGTTGCTCCACAGGGAGCCTAATAAATGGCTAACGTAACCAATGCCCAGATATTGGTGGACGGTCCGAGAAACGTAGTTGTAAAGTTTGAAGGAACCATTACAGCTACGCAATCAGGGTCTTACACTACAATCATTGATCCTTCTCTGTTATCCGCTTTAAACATCAATAATCAACTTGCTACTAAGTTACGTATTGATAAGATTGTGTATGACGTTGAGGATCTATTAACCCTTAACCTTTATTGGGATGCTGCTACACCAGTTGTTATCTGGAACTTAGCAGGTCGTGGTAAGGTTGATTCCCGTCATTATGGCGGTTTACAGAACAACGCTACAAGCCCTACCGGAAAGATTACTGCTAACTGGGATTACGAAGGTACGGCTCAAACCCTCACATTCACTATCGTTTTGGACTTGGTTAAACAATAATGGAAGTAGCTCTCGGTTCCGCTAAAGAAATTCACCTTGTCGCCACTATCATTCGTGCTGATGGCTCCAAGGAGGAGCTTGGTACCATTGATTACTGGCATAAAAACCCTTTCAAACGATTATATTGGAAATTTAAAAAATGGCTACTCTCTTAGTTGCAACAGGTCGTGCTATTATTACTAACCGCCTAAACAGCGGTGGTACAGTGCCTCAGTACGCTGGTTGGGGTACGGGTGCAGGTACAACTTCCTCGTCCGACACAACCTTGTTTACTGAAGTCTTGCCTCGTATATCCGGTACGGTGTCTCAGGTAACTACCTCCACCACAAACGACACTTTCCAAGTGGTTGCTACGCAAACTGCTGGTACAGCCGAGACAATCACTAACGCTGGTTTGTTTGATGCTTCTACTTCAGGTAATTTGTTCGTTAAAGGCGATTTCACCGGTATTGCTTTGAACTCTGGTGATTCTATTCAGTTTACCTTTAAAGTTCAGTTCAGTTAATTATGTCTGACAATACCCAACTAAACGTCGGCTCCGGTGGGGACATAATCAGGGACATTGATCGTGTCACTGCTAAAACGCAAGTTGTTCAGTTGGATTTTGGCGGTGAGACAGGGGCAGGTGGTGAGCAGTTAGCAACAAGAAGTAACCCACTGCCTACCTCTGTTGCTGAGCTTATCAATGCACAGTCAACGGATGCTCCGATTAACGTATCTATTACTGGCGATCCAAACGGTGACTTTGCCGGTATTAACATCCTAGAACAGGTTGTATCGGATAGTACTGGATTAGCAGTCAATACTCGTGTACTGAACACACCCAAGCAGGATTTGTCGGGGGCGGCAGTACCAAGTGATGCTATTCAGCTACCAATGGTTTACCTCGGTGTTAATATCCCTCAGGTTATTGATACAACAGGTTATCAGACGGTGGTGTTTCAGCAATCATCGGCTGTGGCAGTCACAGTTACACAATCCAACGACGGTGTTAACTGGTCATCGGTCTATGGCATTATTTTATCCGCTACGGGTGGTGTTTATGCAACTGTTACGGCGGCTACCGCTAACGCAGTGTACGCTTTCCCCGTTGGCGCAAGATTTATGCGGTTCTCGGCGGCAACACAGACTGCGCTGATGGTGTATTTGCGGCAAACCCCGTTTATTTCTTATGCAAACTTGAACGGTTTGCAACAGAACAACATTGCTCAAATTGGTGGCACAGCTTCGGCGGCAACTGCTGGATACATCGGCATCGGCTCTGCGGCATCGTCAAACGGTCAAACGCTCGGCACGTTAGTTACTCCGACTACGGTTGCCACCACAACGATTAAATCATCGGCTGGAAAGTTATATCACATGACGGTAGGGAATACTAACGCCACGGCGGTATACCTGAAATTGTATAACCAGACAGCGGTGACATTGGGTACTACTGCGGCAACGCTTAACTATATGGTTCCCGCTGGCGGTACATTCAATTTAGATATTAGTGACGTAGGTTTATATTTTAGCACAGGCATTATATTTGCAGTATCTGGTGGTCAACCTTTGACCGATTCAACAGCTCTTACAACGGCCTGCGTCGTTAACTATTCTTATATTTAAAGGATCATCATGTTAGTTACAGTTCAATCATCACAACCTTCTGCTGGCTCAGGTCTTGTTCGTCAAACTGGTGGTCAGAATACCGTCCCAGGCGGTGCTTTCTCTGAGATGTATGTTTCTGAGTTAACTCCTCAGTATTACTCTTTGATGAAGCAAGGTAAGATATTCTCACTGGCTTCAGCCACGACTACCACTGCAACTGCCTTTACTGGCGGTGCGGCTGGTACGCCAATTTTTGGTATCTACAATCCAGCGACTTCTGGTACTGATATTGTCATTTTACAAGCCCGTGTTGGTGTTCGTACAACTGGTACAACTGCTGGTGCTTTGGACTTTGCATTTTGGGCAGTTAACCAAGGCGGTGTTGCAGTAACTGGTACACAGACTCAAGCCCGTAATATGTACTCACAGGCTAGTACCGGCTCAGTTGCCTACGGTATGGTCAACACGGCTAATACCGCTGCTCTGGCTTCTACGTTGATTGCTCCTTCAATCTCGCTTGGTAACGTGACAACAACTGCTGGTCTTAACGCCGGTCTGTTTGTTGATGACGTTAAAGGTGCTATTGTTGTGGCTCCGGGTACTTACTTGGCTTTCGGTGCTACAGCCACGCTTGCAGCAGCTTCAATTGACTACTCATTGATATGGGCAGAATTGAGCGTATAAGTAACAACCCATGTCACTGCTACTTTTATATAACTTTGGGACTAATCAGAAGTCCGTCCCTGTTACCTTAAAAGTGGCAGTGTCGGGCAGTGGTAACAAGATTCTAGGAGCAGTTGATTCCTTTGCTATCAATGTGCTAGGTATCAATGCGGCTGTTTTTTATCAGCAGTATTTTGTATCGTTAGGTATATCTCGGAACAAAACAGTTGTGGTGGCAATCACTGTAGCTTCAACTGCTTTGTTCTCGCTAACCAAGCTAGTAAGTAAAATACTTTCCTTTGCTTCGATTAGTACAGTGAGCGTAAGTAAAGCAGTAAGTAAAATACTTTCCTTTGCTTCGATTAGTACAGTGAGCGTAAGTAAAGCAGTAAGTAAATTTATTAGTGTAGTGTCCACAGCGACCAATAGTATTGTTAAATCAGTTATGCACTACGTTAGTACAGTTGTTAGCAGTTCCACGGCTAGCTTGGTTAATCTACCGAATAAGTTGCTGTCTGTGATCTCTAGCAGTGCGGTATCAGTAGGTAGGGCAATTGGTAAGATCATTGCTACTTCCGCTGAGCATATGATTGTTGTACTAACTAACACAGCTACGCACCTAATAGGCTTTGCTGTGTTAGTGACAAGCACCCCAGTTATTCAAAAGAGTTTTGGTAAGTTTTTATCTATTCTGAGCATTTCTAGCGTGTCAATACTCAAAGGATTCTTTAGAACATTGAGCTTTGTTGCAACAAGTACTAGCAACATTACTCACTCTTTAGTTAAGTTAATATCAGTGGCTGTATCTTCTACGGTGTCTGTGATAAAGAACTTCTTTTATAGCAGATTATTGTCGATAACATCCATAAGCATTGCAAGCATTGTCAAGGCCACAAATAAAACATTACTGGTTATTTCAACAGCTATCACTAGCTCAGTTAACCAGGTTAAGAAGATATTAAAGATTGTCTCTACCTCAACCAGCTCTTTAGTAGCTGAGTTTGTTAAGATATACGGAGCGGTTGCTCTATACACCTTTATTGTTCCTTCTAAGAAACTTAAAGCAACAATTGTAAAAGCATTGAATCTTATTATGACTAAAGGTCAATAATGGCTGAATCATTTTCCTACAAGATTACCACAGAGTCAGAACTACTGACCTTTGACTTTGGGCAGGTATTGTCTGCTTCTGAGACTATATCAACAGCAGTATGTACCATTATCGTGCTTAATGGGGTTGACTCCAGCCCTTCTTCTATGTTGATTGGTTCTGCGGTTATTAGTAACCAGACAGCTTCTCAGCGGGTGGCTAACGGGGTTGACTCAGTGACTTACCGCTTAGTCATGACTATTACCACATCTCAAGGGAACACCTATGTTGGTTTAGGTGACTTAGATGTTTATACGTCTGCTGATGTACTATGAGCAAAAAATGTTCAAGATGCAAAGAGATTAAACCGTTTGATGGGTTTTCCAAAGATCGGCAGCACAGTAGCGGGTATAAAAGTGCCTGTAAGCCCTGCTCAAATAAAGATTACAATAAATGGCGAGTCGAAAATCTATTAGAAATTCGAGAAAAAGATAAAGTCTCGCAGGTAATGAAGAAATACAAAATATCAAAAGAAGAAGCAGAATACTACTGTAATAACAGAATTGGATTGTGTGAAATATGTAACACTGAATCATTTAGGGTTATAGACCACTGCCATTCTTCGGGAAAAATAAGGGGCTTTATTTGTTCACCTTGTAATTCAATGTTGGGGTACTCACGTGACAGTACTGATACTTTACACTCTGCCATTGAATACTTAAGGAACCGTACATGAGCTATTTTCCAAGATACGATAGAGGCGATTGGAACGCTATCTGCGATGTCTGTGGAAGGATGTATAAAGCTTCCCAGTTAAGGCTCAGGTGGGATAACTTACGGGTTGACGAGGATTGTTGGGAACCGAGACAGCCCCAAGATTTCGTAAGAGGTGTAGCTGATTATCAGGCTCCTAACTGGACAAGACCTGAATCCTCTAATAACTTTTTACCAACAACGTACCTTTACGACCCTTACGGTGATCCAGTTATTACACCGGTCACAGCGAATTCAACAGTAAGCCTTATTTTACAGCTTAAAAAGACATATACACAATTACTCTCTTTTCTTTCAACTTCAGTTGTCACGTTGGTTCGCTCTAGCAAATTCAGGCAAAAACCAGTTAACGGAACAGCAATCAATAGAACAACTTTAGGATAATCATGGCAACAACGCAAGCACTCTTTACCAATAATGCCACGACAACACTGGCTTCAGCTATCACTAACTCCGCTACATCGTTAACGGTTGCTTCAGGCAATGGGGCTTTGTTTCCTAGTCCTACTGGCTCTAATTACTTCATGTGTACACTGCAATCAGCTTCAGGTACACCGATTGAGATTATTAAGGTTACTGCAAGGTCTACTGATACTTTTACTATTGTACGTGCTCAGGAAAGTACCTCAGCCTCTGCTTTCAGTATCGGTGATATTGTCGAACTACGGTTAACTGCTGGTGTATTGGGTAACATTCCGCAGTTAACAGCACCCAATGCTTTCACTGGTCAGTCATACTTCTCTACTGCTACGCTATCGGATGCAGCAACGATTGCTTGGGATGTATCCACAGCTCAGGTAGCTACCTTTACGTTTGTCTCGTCTAACCGTACAATGGGTACACCTACTAACCTACAAAGCGGTGCTTTCTATGCTTTACAGGTGGTACAGAACGCTGGTTCTAATACCTTGACCTGGCCTTCAGTATTCAAGTGGGCAGGCGGTGTTGCTCCTACTTTGTCTACAGCAGCAGGTGCTAAAGACTTCTTCACCTTTAGGTCTGATGGTACTAACTTGTACCAACAAGGAATCTCTCAGGCGGTGGCTTAATGACGTACCCTATTTTACCGGCTAGTAATGCCGCAACCGGTTACAACCTCACGAATTCCTTACGGGTTCGTGCCAGTGCGTCTGCTTATTTGAATAGGACTCCTGCTACTTCTACAAACCGTCAAACTATGGGGCATAGTTTATGGGTAA
>Ga0007866_1000405_pt1 | contig 12623 bp, 6 predicted proteins | sample CryBogCBH18Jul07_FD_71223 | JGI IMG/M metagenome (GOLD analysis project Ga0007866, IMG submission 71223) | Freshwater microbial communities from Crystal Bog, Wisconsin, USA - CBH18Jul07 | ecosystem: Environmental > Aquatic > Freshwater > Lake | place: Crystal Bog, Wisconsin, USA | collected... | reverse complement strand
TTATGGCGGAAGCGGTTGACCCCGATATTCAAGAAGCACAAGAAATTTTTGGTGCATCAATGGAAGCAGAAATTCGTCGAGCCATTGCTATTCAAAAAGCCTATTACGGTTCTAAACCAACATTGTTCTTACTTGGCATGAACGGTAAAGTAGAAGGCCCAACGGATTATGTTCCTAACGAAACTTTTGAAACCGACCTTTGCAGGGTTACTTACCCGTTGCCTGGTTCTGACGCTAACCAAATGGCCGTAATGATTGGTCAAAAAATTGGTATTGGAGAAATGTCTATACAATCCGCTATGGAGATGGACCCGCTTATTCGTGACCCTGAGCTCGAGACTTCTCGGATTCACATTGAAGGAATCCGCAAAGCACTTCTTACTGGTTTAGAACAGCAAGCAGTACAAGGACAACTTGACCCCAATACGATATCTCGCATCGCTTTAAAAATGAATGACGGTAAAACTACGTTAGAAGATGCAGTATCTCAAGTTCATAATGAAATGCAAAAAGAACAAGCAGACAAACAAAACGCACAACAACCATCACAATCTGGCCCACCAGGGATGCCTGGACAACCAATTTCACCAGGAATGGCTGAAGCGCAACCACAAGATCAGCCTGGCATGGCTCCTACGCCCAATCCACAAGAAATGGCTCAAACAAGCGCTCCAATTTCACCGCCGCCTCAAGGTATGACAAATTTACAAGATTTGCTAGGGACTTTACATCAAGCCCCAGCACAAGCATCTTAGTAGGAGATAACTGTGCCACGAAAAGGTAAAGGAACAAAAGTTGAAGGTTCGCCACAAACCGCCTACGCAAATCGAACAGATTTAAACAATCGTGGCCCTCAACCCATTACTGCTGCTCCTGGCGAACCCTATGGTCAACGTCAAATGCTTGAACAAGCTCAACGATCTGTGCCTATGGGCGGAACGCCACAACCTGCTACACCCGTAGCACAAACGTCACAAACACAAAACAATCAAGCTCCACCCAAACCTTTTGTTGCACCAGGCGAGTTGGGATTTTTTGATCCAGCGCCACACCCACCAGGAATGGTTGCTGACAATCAAGTTTCGTTTAACCCAATGAAACCTGCACAAAGAATTTCTGATTTAATGAGCAATGCCGCCAATTCTCCTTACGCCACTCCCGCCGTTGAAGAAATGGCTTCGGTAGCGAGAATGTTGGGTATTTAATGCCTGGCTTTATAAGCGCACCACAACCAAACATTCACGATTTAACGGCAATCAACTTAGATAAAGTTCATAAAGCTGCACCGACTTTAAAATATCAACCCGACCTTGCTCTTAGTGTTGCTCGAAACAATGGAGATATTGCCAATCACGCACAAACAATTGGTGGCCTTCATCTTGCTAGTGCGGTTCATGCTCAAGTTGTACAACATCTTCAAGCAAATCCGCAAATCCATCAAGCTTTTGCACAATTTATTGGTGGTCGAGCTGGTTCTACTTATAACCGGCCTGAGCAAACACAAGCAGGGTATCAATCAACAAGCCCTGGGGATGTTGCTACAGAAGTAGGACACGCAGCATTAAAAACAGCCCGTGGAGTTGGTGGCGTAGCAGAACGAAACCTTTCTCCTACGGGAATGGGCAATATGGAGGGTTATCTCAAAGGCGGCATTAATACCCTTACCGAACAAATTCCTGCTTGGGCTGCAGGTATTAACCCTAACGACCCATTTGGATCTGCAAAACGCTGGGGTGCATCTGAAGGTTATGGATTGCCCAGCCTTCTTCACAACACCGTACACGGAATTAGTAGCGGTTTGCATGAAACAGTCTTTAACCCTACTTGGTGGAATGATCAACGCAAACTAACCGCAGATCACGAAAGACAATGGGCCGATACAACCAATCAACGAATTCCTGTTGACAACCCAGGTACAGGTACATCACCAGGTAGGGGTGGTGGTGGATCAGGATCAATACTTGCTACTGAAATAGGTCTTTACACCCCACAACAAATTGCTAATGCCAAAACAAGTTTTATGCAATTGGTTGGACAGGAATTTGATACTTGGAACCATTTTTACCGATATGCAGTTATGTCATATCAAAAAGGTGGCATCAACGGTTTGATGAACGCACTTACACCAATGGTTGCTGGTGCTGTTCTTGGCATGGTTGGTGGTGCGGTACTTGGCCCCGAAGGAATTGCTGCCGGTGGAGCCATAGCCGGAGAACTTGCTGGCAACATTGCCACCGATGCCGCAGTTACGGGAACCGCAGGTGACATTGCTGTTCAAATGGGAACCGATGCTGCTTCCACCGCCGCAGAACAAAGTGCTACTACTGCTACTGATGCTGCTGCTTCTGCTGCAAATGAAGCGGGACAAACCGAAATTAAATTAACAGCTCAAGAACAAAAAGCTGCTGATGCAACCAAAGGCGAACAAACCAATAAATTATTAGGAAGCAATCCCGTTACACGGGCTATTGGCGCTGGTGCTAAACTTGCTGCATCAGCCGTTGAATCACCACAACTTTTTGGAGCAAACGTTGTACCTCAATTGTGGCACGACAAAACCCTTTGGGACGCAAGTTTAAAACCAACTGCTGAACTTGGAACACTTGGTCAAGGCATTAGCGAATTTTTCTTTCACAAAAACATATCTCCCGTATCGGGAACCGTTGATGCTATTACTTCGCTTTTAGAAGCACCAATGATGGGTGGTCGTGCTCTTGCTTTAGAAAAAGATGCTACGCGACTTGGTTCAAGCCGGTCACTTGCCGTATTGTCGGGCGATCAAGTAAAAAAAGAACTTGCCGTTAACGCTCAAGCTCGACGCGCCCTAAACTTTATTGCTGGGTTTAGTGAAAAAGGCAAAGACATAACAATTCAAATGCCTGACGCTGCCGGTAATTTGGTTGACACAGTAGTAAAAGATACCGCAGGAAAAATTTACCGAATGTTTCCTTCTTTGGCCCCCATCATTCCTCAACTTGTTAAAGCAATGGCTGAGAATGGGCATACCGTAGAAGTTCTTACAGAAGAAATTGCTAGTTTGGCTGACGCAACTGGAATGTTACAAGAAGTTCGTTTGCCAACTGCAGGATTGTTTACTTATGTTCGATTAGCCAAAGTTGGTGACAGCAGAGCTGTTGAAAAAATATCAGAATTGTTTGGTCAAGAACCCATGCGTTTTGATGAACTAACAGGAAAAATTGTTAAAGACCAAATTGAAGTTGGTAGCGAAAAATCAATTTACGCAATAGGTCAAATGATGCAATTGGCCGGAGAAAAATCTTCTAAAATTAATGCAGTTCTTTCTTACCTTAGTCAAACTGCCGATCCGGTTGCTTGGAGCAACGCTTACATTAATGCCACGTTCAATATTGTAGCAAAAGATTTTGACAATTCATTTCTTAGAATGTTGCTAAAACGTCCTACAGATGAATTTTTTGATAAATCAGGCAAATTAAAATTAAAGAACTTGATGGGAACCGGCAAATTTGGTGCTGGTATGAATTTAGAACAAGCTCTAAAAGAAATGGACAAACTTCGTCCCGATCAATTACAAACTTTAGAAAACTTTTACCATGAATATCGTGACGCGTGGCATAAAAACGTCAATGAATGGATTGGCGGCCACATGGCCGGTACATCGGGAACTTATGCTCATCGAGCTGGTGTAGCTTCCGGCGCTTCGCAAGTTGCTTCTGAAGGTATTGACGCTGAACGATCTGCGGCACTTCACGGACTTCAACTTGAACCATTTGTTCTTCCTGATTTTAGAGAAATTAGAGACAAGACTTGGGAACTTACCGCCCATATGTTCCGAAAAGAAGGAGCAGTTGGAATTAAAAATGTTCCTAAAGTTGAAGCACATGAACTTTTGGTTCACGACTTTTTGAAAGTTACGGGTGGCCTTAACAAATTTGTCAACGAATACTTTTTTAAACCGCTTGCTTTGCTTACTCCTGGGTGGGCATTGCGCGTTTCAATTTCAGAGTTAGGACTTAATACTGCTCGAATTGGGCCTCGCAACATGCTTGCCGGTTGGTTGGGTGATTCTTTTATCCGTGGTCGTGCCGGTCAAATAGAAACTTATCGAGCAATTGTACAAAACAAAATTACAAGCATTGATCAAGAAATTACAAATTTACAAAAAACATTTGATGATGCTGTTGAAAAACAAGCCAACACAGAAGCCAAAATTGTAGATTTAACAAAACAAGAAATTAAATTGAATAAACAAGCTGCTGCTGCAGAAAAACGACTTAACACTCTTATTTCTCAACGTGAAACAAAAACTGTAGATGAAAAAATTTATCAACAAGCAGTTGAGCGACACACTTCCTTTCAAGCACAACTTGAACAAGTAAGAACAGACACTTCTAAAACACAAAGCGAACTCAATCCCGATCACTTAAAATTAACTACTGGCATGGAATATACCATTGCTAAAAAACAAGCCGAAAAAGATTGGTGGCTTGGCAAAAAATACACCACGGTTGCACCAGTAACGGTTGATCAATTGATTAAAGAACAAACCCCTCGCGATATTTGGGAAGAAGCGGTTACACCGGAAATTGATTTACAATTGTTCAAATTAAAAAACGATATGAACTATTTGCGCGATGAGATTGGTAAAACATCTGACCTTAATGCCAATACAGACCTTCAAATGGAATTGTTAAAAAAATCTATTCTTCACGATTATTTGTCAGGTGCTATTCCAAAGGGTTCATTTGGTCGTACTCCAACTGCTGATCAAATGGAAAAAGAACTTGTTCCTGCTGACATTTACCGCAAAGCCATGTACGGTAAAATTAAAGAAGGTGAAAAAGCAGTTCAACCCAAAGCGTTTGTCAAAAATGCTAAAGAAGCAGCACGAGTAGTCAAGCGTTTGCGAACTGATTCAGTTAAAGAATTGCTGCAAGTTCGTCAGCAAATTGAGGACGACATTTATCGAGATTTTAATTTGTCTGCTCCAAGAGTAACAACTGAACAACGCATCAACCCAGAACTTAAACGATATCAAAAAGAATACAACGAACTTTTAAAATTTACTAAAACCAAAGCGACAAAACCCGCCGAAGTCGAAGCCAACAAAAAAGCAATTGCTGATGTTCGGGCCAAAATAGAAAAAACTGAACCAGCAGTTACTCGTCAAGTTGTTAGTCAAGGTAGGATTCCCACTAACGATGCTTCTTGGGATTGGTACAATTCTCTTTCTAAAGAATCTAAAGATCGCCTTGACCGAACGGGTTGGATTTCTAAAAAATCTACTGCAAGAAACAAGGGACAAGCATTAGATTTACAACAAGATGCTTTTGAAAAATTACACCCCAATTCAAACTTACCTTGGTATGAAGAAATGTTGCGTCAAATTGACCTTTACAATTCGGCAAATGCCATTATTCGCAACCCTAACCTTGCTCCCGATTGGGTTGATTTTGAAGGACTTCAACGGCTTGTCGGAACTGACAAAACATTTACTCTTGCGCAAATTCACGCTGGACCGGATTCCTTACATTTAGTCCGCGGCATCAAAACAAATTATCGTGAAATTCAATACGCTAAAGATTTTATGGAACGCGAAATGTCAAACATGGTTGATGCTTCTGGCCGTGAACCTTGGCAAATGACACTTAAAGAATATCAAGATCATATTGCTTCTTTGCGCAAAGAAAATAATGACATTGTAATCAAAGACGTAATCACTCCTGAAGAAGAATCGCGATTGGAAGAAATTTGGCAAGAACTTCAAAAATGGGAAAAACGCGATTATGGTAAAAACCCTGCCGAAATGCACTCTTATCTTGTAAAACAAGCAGAGTTGGCTGGTAGTGAAATTCCTGCTCGTGTTACTGATTCTAACCTTGCTCAAGAAGGCCCGCTAAATGCTGAACCAAGACGAGAAGCGGCAAAGAAATACAAAGCTCAGTTTAAAATTACTCGTTCTAATTACGAGCAGATGGCGCAAGACCTTGAAAACCAAGTAGGCGAACACCTTTTGGCTATTCACGAAGCTTCAGCACCTCGACGACAAGAAATGATGGGCATAAAAAAAGTTGTTGGAAACTTTGATATTCGTAATGACTTAGAACGCAGTTATGAAGAAAAAGCAATGGAAGGTATTACGGATCGTGGATACACCATCAACCCTTCAATGCGTCAAAACATAGCAGCAATTACTAAAGGCGTAGTTGCTGGCGCTTCACAAGCAATGTTAGATATGATTGGAAAAGAAGAATTTTATAAAGCCTCTGCTTTTTTGGTTCATCAACATCTTGATTACGGAACTTACAAAACCGCCGCCGTTGACGCTGTTCATAGTCAAGATAATTTACTTGTGTCTGCTATTGACAAAACTCAACAATTAACAGAAACAGGCGGAAAAATAGAAAGCAAACGAGTTATTCTTCACGATCCTGTTTATTACAACGCTGGTGAAGATCAAAAAGGATACGTTGACGGTTTCTATTATGGAGCACAAGGGTATGCACAAGACCCGCTTATTGCTAATCCCGTCGCTAAAATATATCAAAAATTTTACAATATGTATCCTTTGGACCCTGTAACGGTTCACAATTACGCAGTTGTAGAAGTTAAACAATTTTTAGATTCTTTGCCAGAAACAGTTGTAAAGCGTTTTCAACGTCATTTTGATGTTGGAACATTAGACCGTGGTATGACTCCGCATGAGTCTTGGGCTGAATCTTTAGTCAGCGATATAGAAAACTTGGTGTCGCACAAAGTACCCAGAACGGTATTTGGCAATACAGCAGCCACCGAATTTGATCATACGTTTAACCCCAACGCCTACAAACTTGTTAACGATATGGCAAATAATAACTTGCCGCCGCACGTTAGCAATTTTTACGAAGAATATATGGTTGGCGCTGACGGAAAGCGTTATGGTCGAGAAGAACTTCCTAGTCAAGTTACTGCGCGTATGTCGTCGCAATGGAGGCAAACAGACATATTGGCACAACTTTCTCAAGTTGGACACGCCAAACTTCTTGGCCCAATGGTTAATCAAATGACCCGTAATCCAACTTTTGTTTATGAATTTGTTCGTGCCAGAGAACAACTAAATCAAAATGTTATAGATGGTTTGTTAAGCGCCGATCAAGCAGACGTACTTGCTCAGACAAGAGCATCACAACGAATGATTCGTTTTATTCACAACCCTGCCGACAAAACCAAATTTGAAGATTTGATGCGAACAGTTGCTCCATTTTACTTTGCGGAAAATCAAGCTTGGCGTCGTATGGGTCGCTTGTTTGCTGAAAACCCAGGTGCGTTTTTACAATACGTTCGCGCCATGTGGGGTGTTGGACAACTTACATCAAAAATTACTGCCGCTAATGGAATGGCCGTGTATCCAATTCCAGCTCTTGCCCTATTTGGTATTCCCCTTACCGCATCCCTTTCTTCGCTTACAACGATGGATCCCCTTGCTCCTGGTTCTGACGCTACGGGAAGTGGAAAACCCGCACAAACAATTTGGGATGCGCTTACACCCAAATTTGGCCCCGTTCTTGCGTTGCCGGTTGGTTGGGCAATGGATTTAATTCCAGGAAATTCTAATCATTATGTTCGTAACGCCGCTCAATTTATTGAAGGCCCAATTGCAGGAAGTCAAAGTCCTGGCAAAAACTTGTATCAAGCTCTTGTTCCTAACTCGGTTGCTCGAAACCTAATTGGAAGTTTAGGTTATTTCACTAGTCTTGGTGGTGGCCCTGGTTGGAGCAACATGGTTACTGATTCTTACATGACCGCCAAAATTCAAGCGTTTACTCAATACGCTACTCAATTGCAAGAACAAGAATGGAACAGGTTAGAAAAAAAGAAATATCAAGGAACACCACAAACTCAAGATTTTGAACGTCGAACTGATTTTGCCAAATGGCAAAGTAAAACATTTGGCACTAATGCCAACGGAGTAATTGCTAATCAAATGCTTGATGAAGCAAATCGTCATGCTGGAATTATTTGGGCAGCCAAATTGTTAGGTAGTTTTTCTCCTGTTTCAATTGGTGTTGGTCAAGCAGATGGAAACATTAGAGATCAACTTAAAAATTACGTTACAGATAAAAAGTTTAAAGGCAATTACATGAAAGCGGTTGATCAATTTATTCATGATCATCCTTACGCTACCCTCCAAAGCCTTTATGAAACCAAAAGTTCTAATGGAAATTACATGGGGCCAGAAAACAAAGCACTTTACACTTATTTAACAAACAATATGGATACAGTTCAAAAATATCCTTTGGCGGCGTTGGCTTTTGCTCCAAATACCAGTACAGACCCTAATTTTTATGAACCTGCCAACCAGGTTCTTATGTCGTCAAACCTTCGCTATCGTTTAACGCCCAATCAATTTTACGGTCAATTTTTAATTGCTGCGGGCAATGCTTATTATTACAATGCCATCAAACCAGAGTACGAAGCTAATAAAAATAGTCGAGGTACTTACGCATGGAAACAAAGCATTATGCAACAATACGGGCAAAACCTTAACCCGACTTGGTACACAAACTATTCAAGCAATCCCTCGGCCACTAACAAAATTCAAGCATTAGATCAATTAAAAACAATGTTAACTTTGCCTGAATACAAAAATTACACGGTCAACGGAGTTAATGTTGGAGATGTATACCGTCAGATTATTGATTACTACGAAAAAAATGTATCGGCGGACAATCCAAATGGATATCTTGCCAAAGCCGCCAAACATCAATATTCATATCAAGCCATAGCAGATTGGTGGCAATCAAACATGGCTAGTATCGCTAAACAAATACCGGAAGCAGCCCCAGGAATCAATGCTGTATTATCTAACTTAGGATAACTATGACTGACACCATGACACCACCTCCTGCTGATGCTTCATCTTCACAGGATGCTGCACCATCGCCTGTTTCAGAAATGGCTCCACCACAAGGCATGGAAAATGTCCCTACAACTGAAACACCACCACCCTCAACCAATGAAACAGAAGAACCATCGGGAAACAACGCACCAACGGACGAAGGTGCTACCGATATTCCTACTTTTGCAGGTCAAAAATTAAAACACACGGGAAAACAAGGCGTCATTGAAAAGATCGCTGACGATTATGTAATTCCTTTGTCTGATGAAGCCCTCAAAGAATGGGCCAAACTTGACCCCGAAAAATTTAAAGATTATGCCATTCAAGTTGCTTGTGGAATGTACCCAAATTTTGCCCCTCAGATTGAAGCAGGATTACCTACTCGTGTTTTGCTTGACCCCTATGTACAAGTTGCACAACAAGTTCTTGGTGTTGTAATGACTGAACCCAACTGGACTGATCCCAAATGGAGCGCAGCGCTACAGGGAAGTATTGATCCCAAGACCGGACGACCTGTGCCAATGAGTCTTGATGAATGGAGACAATTTCTTATGAAACACCCTGGACACGGTTGGGATAAAACCCCCGAAGCTCATCAAAGAGCGCAACAATTTATTCAAGCACTTCATGATGGGTTTAGAGGAAGGGCAAACTAATGTCTGGTGCTCCGCAAGTAAGTTTTACCGCTCCACCACCTGGCGGAACAAATTATTATTCGTTTGGTAATACGGGGGCAGCAAATGACCTTCTCAAATCATTTATTGGCGGTGGCATCAGCGTTGCTGGTAATAGTTCTACTGTTGTTCAAGACAATATTTATAAACAATTTCTTAAAAAATACCCAGGAAGCACTACTCCCTACGAATATTTACAATTTGTTTCTGCATTAAGTGGCAAGCAAGTAAATTACCTTGAATCGGCTAATCAAGTCCTTGCTTCACTTATTAAATCATATGGAACATTGCCAAATGGTCTTAGTGCCAACTATAACGTTGGTTCACAATACGCCGGTAGCGGCAAAGGTCCCAGTCCCACCGCTTCATCGGCCAGTCCAAACATTGTTATTAATTCCGGTGGCAACATTGGCACTACAGACGTAACTGCGGCATTTGAACAAAGTGCTTATGCTCAAGTTCAAAACGACCTTGATCAATGGGGTTTGGCTGATATGTTGCCATTGGCACAATCAATGATTACCGATCCTTCCAATCACCTTGACGCTGGTGAAGTCCTTTCTGCCATTAGACAAACCCCAGAATATTTAGCAGCGTTTCAAGGCAAACCCGAAGGAATGAATGAAATTTCTTACCTTCAAAATAGACAAAATATTTACGATCAGCTTAACGGCGCTGGTGTTCATGGACTTTCTCCAACGCAAATTGGACAAATGATTGGCAATGGAATTTACGGAAGTACTCTTTCTGATCGTCTTACAAGGGGCTATGAGGTAGTGACTAGCGCCCCACAAGAAACTCGTGATCTTATGAGTCAATGGTTTGGCGTTAATAGCGGTCAACTTTTGACCTATTTTATTGACCCCGCCACGGCAAACAATACCTGGGTAAAACAGACTCAAGCTGCTGTTTTGGGTACTGAAGCCCAAGCCACAGGATTTGATAATTTATCTAAACAACAGGCTATGGATTTGGCGGCTCTTAATATGAACGATAGTTCAGGAAACGTCAATGCTGCCGCCACTACTGCTGCGTTTAAACAAGCCGCCTCTCTCCAACCCTTAGAACGAGCGCAAGTTGGACAACGTGGACAAGCAACCGTGAGCCAAGATCAAATTCTTTCTAATTCCTTTGCTGGTTACACTTCATCTTCTGGCTCAACCCTTGCTGGAACTGAAGCGCAAATTAACCTTGCAGAAGAAGCCCACAAAGCCGGACTTTCCGGTGGCGGTGGATTTGAACAGACTGCTCGTGGCGGTGTCGGCGTAGGTCGAACTTCAACCGAAGGCACAGGCAAATAATTTCTGATACACTATTGCGTAGTGGAGCTTTGGCCCGATTGTTTCGGTGAGCTAAGGCCACTAGCCCGAAAAGGCTTGGCAACCTTTTTGTGTAGAGGCCAAAACTTAACCCAATAAACAATCCGTAAAAACCCCCTCCGGTGGATACGCGTACAGGGATGGAGAGATCACAATGGCAGAATCCGATGAGTTTTATCAGGACGAGGAAACCGACCACCTAGACCCAAACATTCGGGCAGAACTCCGAAAGTCAAAGGAACGGGCCAAGGAAGCAGAACAGGCGAAAGCCGAACTTGCGGACTTGAAGCGTGAACTAGCGTTCACCAAGGCAGGTATTCCTGAAGATGGAGTTGGCAAGTTATTTCGTAAAGCCTACGATGGTGACACCGACGCAGAGTCAATTCGACAATCTGCTGCGGAGTATGGCCTTGGTAGTCAAGCGGAACAATCCAGCGAAATCAACGAAGTCCAGGCAGAACTTGAGCGTCACCGCAATATTGCTGGTGCTACTGGATCAAATGCTTCTGGCCCAACAGCCGAGCAGGAGTTTCTAGCAGCCCTTCAAGGTGCGAACAACGTGGATGAAGTCAATGCGATCATCAACTCACACGGCATGGAAGCCGGTGGGCTCCATATGCCAGGTATGCGCTAAAACCTAGGGCCAAACTCTAAGGAAACCTATTATTATGGCATACACCACTACGGGCAACCTTGCCCTAGCCCAAGCAGCGTATGATCGGCTTGCCCGATTTGCTCTGCGTCCTGAACTCTACTTTGACCAAGTGGCCGACATTAAGCCGACCAATCAGTCAATGCCTGGTTCATCTGTTACCTTCCCAATCGTCAGCGACTTGGCTATTGCTTCTACGGCATTGAACGAGTCAACCGATGTTACGCCTCAGGCAATCTCTGAGTCCAACGTCACCGTGACGCTTGCTGAATACGGTAACGCCGTATTGACCACCGCTGCTTTGCGTGGCGAGTCCTACGTCGAAATTGACCCCATCGTTGCCAACGTGATTGGTTATAACGCTGGTGTCAGCATTGACGAAGTGGCCCGTGACACTCTCAAAGCCGGTACGAACGTCGCCTACACGGGTGGCGCTACCAGTCGTTCGGCCATCAACAGCACCACGTTGTTGAAGGCAGCCGACATTCGTGCAGCGAAGGCTCGCCTCCGTTCACAGAACGTCCCGAACTTCAACGGTTTCTACACCGCATACATTCACCCGAACGTAGCCTACGACTTTACGTCTGAGACTGGTTCGGCTGCGTGGCGTGACCCACACACCTACTCACAGCCTGGCGAGATTTGGGCCGGAGAACTCGGAGCGTTTGAAGGCTTCCGATTCATCGAAACCCCTCGTGCCCCTGTGTTCCAGGGTGTCGGTTCGTCCAGCTCCACGGGATACGCCCCAGTTTACGGCGTTCTCTGCGTGGGTCGTCAGTCGCTGGCAAAAGCGTGGTCAATGATTGACGGAAACACGGAACAGCCTCACGTTGTTCCTGGTCCGATCACTGACTTCCTGCGTCGGTTCGTGCCGTGGGGTTGGTACTGGCTCGGTGGATACAGCATCTACCGTCAGGCTTCAATCCAGCGCATTGAGACTGGCTCGTCGTTATCTTACAACGACCCAGCAATTGACGCTTAGTTATTAGTTAGCGAAGGGAAGGTATGGCGTATCAAGGTTATTGTGCTCATTGTGGCTCTTACGATATGGTTGCGGGACAGGATATGTTCCAATGCCTACATTGTGGAGAACACACGCACCACCTTGGTCACGCTGTACC
>Ga0007866_1000399_pt1 | contig 12687 bp, 11 predicted proteins | sample CryBogCBH18Jul07_FD_71223 | JGI IMG/M metagenome (GOLD analysis project Ga0007866, IMG submission 71223) | Freshwater microbial communities from Crystal Bog, Wisconsin, USA - CBH18Jul07 | ecosystem: Environmental > Aquatic > Freshwater > Lake | place: Crystal Bog, Wisconsin, USA | collected... | reverse complement strand
AGGTAATTGTCATGGTTCTAATTGTACTGGACGAGTTCAGGATATTTATTCACCAGAATTTTTGGATGAAATATTAAAAGAATTTATTCAAATATCAAAACAATATAAAGACCACAGATTAAATCGTGAGAAAACAATATCATATTTGAGAGAACATTCAAATGTATATGAAAATTTATTGAATATAAATGATGAAATAGAAGAGGGAAAAGAGAAATATAAAACAGCTTCAAATGATGCTTCCAAAAAGAGGATTTATAAACAATTAGAAAGTTTAAGTAAAATGAAACATACAATAATTGAAGAATCTATAAATCATATAATAATGTCAGGTGGAAAAATATCAAAAATAATATATTGTGGAGGAGGGAAATGTGAATGTGGGGGAAATTGTTAAAAATTATTTTTATAATAAAATATACAAATAATTTAAAGAGCAGATACAACAAAAGCATCGTGTTGAGAATAAACAACCTGTGGATATGACCTTGTAATGGTAACCCATCTGGTTTTTAAAGATTTGACTTTTTTGATTTGTTCTTTATCTAAACCAAGATAAGAATCTAATAAGTATTTTAAATTTCTATTTCCCATAGTAGAAGGGAACATCGTAATTTGATGTGCTTCGTTAAGAATCATTTTGGTAGCAGAAGCATTACAAGCCACATGCGATGTAATCAAAAGACTTGTTTTAGTATGTCGCCCAGTTTGTAAAATAGAATCTAATATTTTATTAACACATTTCAACATTTTTTTATCTGTCAAACAATCAACATCATCAGCGATAACTAAACTATTTTTAAAATCTTCTGCTTTGAGGTCTTCTTCTAATAAATCAGGAGTCAATTTGATTCTTTTTAAATTTTTTATTTCATCAATAGTAGGGTCTTCGTTGAGAGAAGAGAAAAGATAAATAGAATTTTTTGGATAAAGTTTTTGATATTCTTTTACATATTCTTTACAATAATAACTCTTACCAGAACCAGATTTACCAGAGATATAAAGAATAGTTCTCTCGGTATTAGGGTCAGGAATAGCTTGGAATTGGTCTTCTTCATTAAGATGGAATTCATTAAAATTCGTATGTGCTGATTTCTTATCATCAACTGATAATAAAGGTGGTTTTTTTGCCCTTGTAGTTTTTACTATAGCAATAGGCTGACCTTGATTTTCAAAATTCATTATTATTATATTATTAGATTTTTATTTTTGTGAATAAAATCTAAAGTATTTTTGTTAGATATAGAAAATAAAATATCTCTCAACTTTTGTATTTTTGAATCCATTTGTTTGAGAGAATTAGAAGAACAAATATTATCTATTTCCATACTGACATTAGAAATAGAAAGAAATTGTTTTATAATTTGTAAATTGTTTTTAATATCTTCTATTTTTGGTTTCCTAAAATTGTTTTCTATTAGGACATGTAATAATTCCAAATCGTTTTTTGATTTATTGATCTTACCAGTAAATGAATTAAAGAAATCAATTAATTTTAATAGTTGGGGTTTGTATTTTTTTGGGTTTTCTAATGATTTATATGAGAAACATCTTTTTAATGCTTTGAAATAATCTTTTTCTCTCAAATATTCATCATATGATTCTTTGATAGATTCTAAAATATTTTTTTTATTAGAATTGGATTTTTTATAATTAGTAGTGTTATTAAGATGGAGATAATAAATTTCATTTATATCAATAAAAGTACCATTTAATAAATAAATCAAATCTAATTTAATAGTAGATTTTAATTTCAAACAATCTTGGAAGAATATTTTACGATTGTTTGAGAGAATTTTATAACCATTTGTAATATCATAGTAATTCCATCGTATAGGTTCATTATCCAATTCACCACACTTAAAATCAATAACAAAAGTATTTGGATTTTTTTTAAATTGGATAAATTTCTCACGAAATAAGTAATAAATTTTATCGTAAATATTAATAGAATGACCTGAATAAAATTCATCTAAATCGTAATCACTATTATAATTAATAGATTTTAAATTAGCAGAACCGATAACATTATACTTACCAGATAACGAGAGAAAATTAAAAATTTGTTTTAAATTATTATTAAAATCTTCTGGTATTTTATTTGATAAATAATTCATATATTATAATACTATAAAATATATGAATTTAAAGTAAATATTTTGTTGGAATACTTCTTATATTTTTATTAAAATGAGTTGGAATAAATCTATCAGTCATACCAGCACCTGTTTTAATAGAATCATTAAATGGTTTGGGGGTTTCTTTAAATCTTGGAATGTTAGAACCCAAAGTAGGAATAGAGAAAGAAGGGACAGGTGGGGCATATCCTTTATAAGAAATATAAACATCTAATATAAGTTTTTTAAAACGAGTTCTTAATACATCATATACCATATCACCATTTTCTACAATATCAGCAATATAAACATGATTTATATGATTAAAATCATTATTGGTTTCTCCAATAACTTGTATAATTTTATCAATTTCAAGCTGATCTAAATAATTAAAAATAGGTTTTAATTTACCCAAAAAATAAACATTAATTTTTTCAACCATAGAAGATGCTTTAATAATAGCATCAGCAATAGGAAGTTTTTTTGGTAATTTAATATTAGGTCCAAAAATAGATTCATCTTCTTCAAATTCATCATCACTTGGGTCAGGAGAATTAAAAAGATTTCCCATCATATTACCTGTAGCAACAGAACCCTGTGATGAAACACTTTCATTATCACTTTCGCTATCACTATCACTTTGATTACCTGAATTAGCAGAATGAACTGAATGAACTGAATTACTTGGATTTGGTCTGCTACTAATAGAAGTAGTAGCAACAGAAGGTAATGGAGCACCTTGAATATTGGGAGAAAAACGAGAAGCAGGTAAAGCACCTTGTAAATTTTGTTGATTTAATTGGGGACTTGTCATATCTGCTTCAGTACCCATCGTTCCCCACATGGAATTAGAAGAAGTAGAAGCCATTATATCACGAATATCTGGAATTCCACTAATATTTTTTGGTCTATTTTTTGAACCTTTGGGTCTTCCAGAACCAACTACACGATTAGGATTAAGATTTTCTAATGGAATATTGAATCTTTTTTTTGGTGGTTTATTTATATCGTGAGGCAATTGAATAGGTTCATCTGCGTAATCCTGTATAAGTGGTTGGATTATAGGATTGTCAATTCCATATGTATTTACTAAATCTCGCACTCCTTGTTTTTGATATGTAATGATAGAAAGAAAAAGTAATTTTATTTGTTCTAAACCACTAATGAATTGAGTAGAATATGTTTTTGCTTTTGCTTCTTTACCAGAATAAATAATATTAGAAGCAACATCAGGATTTAAAGAACCATTCGCCATATTAGATAAAGAAATGGTAGCCAGAGTTTTATTAGCCCCAAATTCACTATTTGGATTATATACTAAATTAGCATCTCTCAATTTCGGCATTATTATAATATAAGAATATATTTTTTTAATATAATCCGTGTTCTTTTACATATTTACTGGCTTGAGGTAAAGATAATCCTTTTTCTTTCATTACTTTCTTAACTATTTCATTACGAGCAGAAGGTTTGCGAGTTTTTCTTCCAGCACCTGTAGCAACAGCATGATCGTGATAAAGCATATTTCTATTAAGGTTTGGAGGATAAGCAGGATAATTTGCGTGTTGAGCGTAATGAGGGTCAGGATAAAGAGCCCCACCTTTCTTCTTACGACTACCAGCCATAGCAGTCTCTACGGCTATAGGAAGTAGTTCTTTGGCAATTGGTTTGGCAACATTATCAACAGCGTGAAACCCAGATACTATATCCCCCCAACCAAAACCGCCTTTTTTAGATCTTTCTTTTCTTCCTTTACCGAAAATAGCAGGTCCCAGAATTTCATGACCGAAATCATACCCAGCATTAAAAGGATTAATTCCAACTGCTTCGTATGGTTTAGATACAGGTTCAAAAGTTTTTTTAAACCAATTACCAATAGCATCTCCACCCTTCTTTGGTCTTCCTCTGCGTCGTCCTTTTCCAACAATCGCACCAACAAGAGCTTCTTTTGCTATAGGTCCAAGAGATTCTTTAAGTTCATTAGCACCAGGTGCTAATGTTTTTCCAACTTCTTGAAAACCACGAGAAATATCCCCCCAACCAAAACCGCCCTTTTTTGGTCTTCCTCTTCCTTTAATCGCACTAACAATAGCTTCTTTTGCTACATCTTTTCCAATATCTTGTAAAGGTCCAGCAATATCCCCCCAACCAAAACCGCCCTTTTTTGGTCTTCCTCTTCTTCCAGAACCTTTTTTAGAAGGACACAATTTACCCTGTAATGCTTTCATAGCAACATCTTTGGCAAGATTTTGAACTATAGGACTGGCAAAATCCATTACAGGTTTTGCGTAATCCCAAATAGCACCACCTTGATGTAAATGTTTTGGAGTCCAAGTAGAAGGGTCAGCCCCTAAAGGTTCTCTGTGAATGTATTCATCAGCCATCGTATTTCCAGCAGAACCTTGAACCGCAAGGGAAGAAGGATAATCATATTCAGTATTTCCAGGTAAAACGAATTGTCTAACTCTTTTACCACCAAACATCGTAGGTTGTGGGAGATTGTCAATCATATCATCAACCTCGTTCAATTGTTTTCTCGCAATATAGGCGTTATATGATTCCATTTATAATATATGAAAACATTTTTTTTTATTATTATTACTAAATAATAAAAAAAGTATAAAAATAAGAAATCTAACCATTTTTCTTATTGTAAGTAGATTATTTTTTATTTATTTTAGATTTTTTACATTAGATGTTTTTTAAGTTTAGAACCACCAGAATGTCCGCCACCAGAAGTACCAGCACCCATTATACTACTCATACCTCTCTTGTGTTTCTTGTAGTGATGAACCAATTTCATCAAAGCAGACATACCACGATTCTGTAGTTTTCCACCAACCAAACGAGCATATTCACCAGAATCCAAATGAGGGACAGGGTTTTCACTCTTGGTCTGTAGGACTTGGTCTTTAGTGAGGATACCTGTGAATATCTGGGAAGTTCCTTGCTGGGTAACAAATAGACCAGAATTAATAGTACAAATACAAATTTCAGGAGTAATGGTATAAGGATACTGGTTAGTAACATTAACATTAAATTGGAGCTGGTACTGACCGAGCGAAGATGATGAAAGGTAAGAAGGAAGAGAGAAGTCCATTACAGGATTGAGGACAAGAAGAGAACCAGTAGTAGGAATGATAGAAGTAGTTCCAGTTGCGTTATTGGCAATAGCACTTTTTCCCTGAAATTCGTAGAAAGACTGGGCTGAACCATTTCTATAAGAAAGGTTGTAAAGATCCTGTGGAGTAGCACTTGCGAGGAGACCAGAGGCGTTATTGAAATTAATAGTAATACCATTAATAGTAAGGAAAGAAGAAGGATTAGCCCAATTTTGCGAACCCATAGGAAGACGAACCGAAATAAGGATAAGATCAGGAATTTGATTGAGCTGAATTGCTTGAGAAGTGAGGGAAGAAGAAGCACCAGGTGCTAAAATATTCTGGGAAGTGTAAGTAGTCAAATATCTGGGGTAATCCAAATATGGAACAATATTTTTGGTAGAAATTTTTGCGTATTGTTCTGGCTGGAGAGAAAGGAAATTAAATAGAAGTTTGGTAGCCGTAAAACCAATTGCTTGACCTGACGCCCCTAAAGTAATAGAAGTGATGTAAGAATTGTTTGAAATAACTCCACCATTATTCGTTAAATAAGTATTAGCCGTAGAAAACAATCTTTTACATGATTGATCTACATTAAGAACAAAACTCATGTTATTTACACCGACTAAACCTGCGGAATTTTGAGGAGCACAATTGAGGAAAGGACTCATAGCAAGGAAGGGTTCAGTAAATGTTCCAGTAATGACAACAACCCAAGTATCAGCAGTACTCGTAGAAATAGGAGATTGATCCTGACCTGCTCCAGCAATATTGTGAGTAATTGTGACACTTACAGGATAAGCCCCACGAGGGACAAAATCTTCGTCATAGGAATTTGTTGAATAACCTGCGAGAGGGTTGTTATTAGCCAAAACTGCGTCGCTATAATTACCCCAAGCAGAATCCACGAGGGAAGGTGTAAGAGAATTGTATCTGGAAAGCATTCTTTTATCATTCATGCGAGACAACATAGGAAGAACATCTTGGGTGTTGGTAGATGTGCTAACATTATTTATTGTAGCCTGTGTAGTAGTAAAAAGACTATTAAGAGGAAAAGCCTGAAGACAATCAGTAAGACCATATTGGAAAGCTTGCTGACCTACAGGGACATTTCCAAGATTTACGCTAAATGTAACAGTAGATTGAAGAAGAACATGGCGGTCAATAACGATATTTTCACTTGGTACTTGTATGTTAAAGACAATAGATGAATTCGTTGAAGTAACAGCTGAAAATTGCTGGTAAGTAGATTGAGAAGGACCAGATTGGACTCCAAAAACCTCTTCGGCAGTAATATCGGCAATTCTTTGATCTTCAATAAGGACACATTTGAAATCACTCATATTATAATATAAATAAATATTTTTTTTCTTGGAATATTTATTTATAAACCTATTCTCTTAAAAATACTAAATTAATCAATTGTCTAAAGATTATTTGTAATTACTATAAGAATCTTTTTTCGTAAATAAAAATTTGATAGTAGCGGTAGAACCAGAAGTTAATCTAAATGGTTGTAATTGACCTGTTCTATCTTTCCAGAAAACATATACATCTAAATTATTCATAGGACGATTTCCTACAAGTTCTACTAAACGATATTGGGCGGAAGGATTATAAGTAATTGAAGGTTTATAGATTCCATCATCGGCGACAAAATCGGTAATTACTTGAGAAATATTAGCATTATTTCCACTATTAGAAATAACTGAACCATTCACATATAATAGAGGTGTTGATAACTGGTTTGGTACAATTGGAATCGTATTAGAACAAAAAACAATAGATTGAACTGGATTCCATAGTGGAATAGTAGAATATTCTTGAAATACTTGAATAGCAGTATATGTTGGGTTATCAGGAGGATATTGAATAGAATTATTAAGTCCAAATAAATCGGTTTGTATTTGAACTGCTTCTCCACTATTATTAGCGTCTAAAGCGAGATTACTAATGTAAATAGGAAAACTACTAAATAATTGAAACATGGAAGGATTAAACCAAATAGAAATATGATTACTTGATAGAAGACTATAACCTGCTTGGTCTGCTACCAATATTGCTGTATTATTAGTTGTATCAAAATTCATTAAAGGAGCATTTGCGGTTGGTAAAGCATATGTGGTAGCATGAGCCAAATTATATGCGGTTATTTGGGATGCTAAAGCATTAAAACAATTAGTAAAAGTCCTATTTACTAAATAGATCCAATATTGATAGTTATATATGTAATAATAAGCACTATTATTATTTTGTAACCCATTCGTGGTTTGGTTTGGAGGTGAAGGAACAGAAGCATATAAATCCTGTGGGGCAAATTCTATAAATGTCTCTTGAGTAAAAACAATATTAGTTGTAGGAACTTGATATGTTAATGTAACACTATATATTGTGAGATTAACATTACCTTGATTAGGTTGAATCGTTGGAATAAAGATGGGGAGAGAAGGTGTGTCTAATGTGAATCTAATTATTGACATGTAATAATCTTGTGGATTCAACAAAAAAGGATTATTTCTGGTTTCATTAAAGTATAAAATGGGAGGAGCTACTGATGTTGTTTCTAAATTAGTTACAATTACATCGTAATACAACTTATCTGGTGTGGATTGTCCGTAATAACTCATATTATAATATAAGTGTATATTTTTCTAAAATAAAAATCTATTTTTTATTATTTTTTAAATTACTTATATAAAATAATTTATCAATTCTCTCAAAATATGAAAATAGATTATTACAAATAGAAATCTAAACAGAAATCTAATAGAATTAGATTAATTTTATTGGCGAATTAGATTATTTTTTGATAATTTATTGTAATAATTTTAAAATTATTACAATAAATTATCAAAAAATAATCTAAATTGGTTAGATTTCTCTATTGTAATAATCTAATACAATAATATTATTAGATTATTTTAGATATTTGTATGTAAAAATCTTGTTTTTATATCATTTATATAAGTATTATTATAATATTTATATTTGTCTCAAAAAATATAAAAAACATTTAGAAAAATATATTTAGTTATATTATAATATGTCGTATAAGTCAAGTGAAGGTTCTACTTACGCATCAAAAGATCTTTCTGGAAATCCTTTATTTGGGGCTGTTGGTTCTATTGATACTACTTTTTTTGGAGTTGCTCCTACAGTAACTGAAGGTCAGGTTCTTGTATATAATAAAGTGTTACCAAAAGGAACATGGATGTATACAGTATCAGCTGTACCATTTGTTTCTGCTCCAAATGAACTTACAGGAGCAAGACTTGATGTAGGTACTGGTTATGGTATTACTAATGTTTTTATTTCAACTTCTGGTTTTAAAGATAATACTACAACATCAAGACAAGTACTTACATCTGGTGCTTACTATAGTGATGGTGTTACTGCTTTACAAGCTGTTTTAACTTGTACTACTTCCGCAGGAACTTGGTCTGTCACATACCCACAAGATGATTCACAAATGGTTGTAACTAAAGTTGCTTAAATATTTAGCAAAAATATTATATCAAAATTCATATAATATTTAGTATTGTTTGATAATTTTCAAATCTGTTATAGGAATGAATACATGTTCTTTTTCATCGCTAACAATATTCGCACGAGAGAACATTTGTTTATCATATAGATCAAACTTCTCTTTTTCGTATTCTATAAATGCTAAACAATCTAAAAAATTAAATAATAAAATTAGTTTTGTTCCTTCTACACATTTATTATAAGTTATCATCGTTGTAGGATATTTAGCTAAAGTATTTGTCCTGCTTTTTAATTCATATTGATAGGTATTATCAAAAAAATCAAATTTCGCATATTTCTCTGGATGTATTTGTATTTCTCTCAAAAAGTATTCTCTAATAATTGGTAAAACCATATTTTCCTTTTTTTTCCCATATTGGTAAGAATCTTCAAAATGAACCATCTTTCTATAAGTTATATGAAGATTAAAAAAATAGATATTTTAACGAAAAAATCTAAATTATTTTATTACTAAATTATATATGACTTCTATCAAAAAACAAAAAGAGAAATTAATGGATCATTATAAAAAATGTTTATCTACTATGATTAGTGATGCGGATTTTTATCGTTATTTCTCTCCTGAATCAAAAGATAAAATTATAAAATATAGCGATTTAGCAAACTACCAGTCCATCTATCAGTTATTACCTAAAAAAGTTGATTTTTGTATTATCTTAACTGAAATGAAAGAGAATGAGGGGCACTGGTGTTGTTTATTAAGATATCCATATAAAAACAAAGATTGTATTGAATGGTTTGATTCTTACGGAGTTCGTCCTGATGGAGAACTGGATTACATTCCCAGTTTTGTAAAAAAAATGTTGGGAGAAAATACCCATTATTTATCTTTATTAATCCAAACTATTGACCCATCTACTACAGATTTTGTTTATAATAAATCTAAACTTCAGGCACTACAAGATGGTATTAACACATGTGGTCGGTGGGTAATTTGTAGAATTCTAATGATGAAATTTGGTTATAATTTGGAAGAATTTGATGAATTTATTCACAGACAATCTCGTGATTTAGAAAAACCCACAGATATTTTAATGTGTGATTGGATTAAGTAGAATCTATTTTTATATAATTATTTTCCGCAGTATTAGAACTTGTACCCATCGCTTCAGCATCATCCTTTAAGTCCTTTAAATTAGATGAATATTTGTCTGTGAGATAAATATTTCTCAACATACTGACTCCTATTTTTTTGTCAAATATTTTATTTAGGATTCTGGTAATAACATTTTTAGATTCAAATGGTTCTCCCTGATAATTTACTAAAAAAGGGACAAAAGATGTTTTCTTTTTTATTTCTGCTTTGTGAGGATGGAATTGTAAATACATTTTGATTACTTTCTGTAATTCTTCATTTATTGGAATGCTTTGGGTTTTATATGTTTTCTGTGTTTTGTAATTATTGAAATAAAATATGTTATTATCCAAATCTAAATAATTGAATTTCATATCCATTTCTGGATTATATTTTTTCACTATTACCATGTATTGATAATCCAAATTTCTTCTTGGAGGTTGTAATGTGTAAAGAGACAAAACTACAAATGCTAATAGTTCTTTATATTCATTTTCTGTTAATTTCTTTTTTTGAGAGAAATGAAAAATATCATTTTCCATTTTTTTATAAATTTCTATTACTTGATCTTGTGTAATCCAGTTCTCTTTTTGTTCTACAGATTTTGAATTATTTTGTTGTAGTTCTTTATTATATTCCATTAGCAAAGTATAATAAGATTGATATAATTTTTTCATTTTTGGTTCTTCTTTCAAGAGAGAAACAATAGATATTAAATAAGTCCTTCTTGTATTGGGTTTATAATCCTTAATTTTATCTAATATTTTGGGAACATCTTTTAAGAAATTTAAGTTCTTTATTTCCATCCCATCATTTAGTCTTTTTAAATTTGATAAATAAAGTTTGAGAGAATTTTCGCTGATATTTTTGTTTTTTAATCCAAACAGAATATTTGACATATATATATCTATTAGATTTAATTTTTGCTAAATCTATATTTTTTGGGTTTTTTATTTCTCTCAATTTTATATATTATATTATTATATAAATGAGTTATTCTAACTATGTATTGAATCAAAGGTTGTCTAATATTGAATATCAATTACAACATGGGACACCTTCAACATCTACTTTAGAAAATATTTTAACAAATGGTAATAGTGCTGGTGGTTTAAGTATAACTGATGTTAGTAATATTAATGTAACTACGATAAATGGGGTTGTTCCAGCTGGAGGAGATGTTTTTTTAGCAGGAGGAACATTTACTACTCCACAAAAATTTACTGGATATAATGTATTTAATAATTCTGTTGGCTTACCATCAATTTATGGTTCAGGAATAGAAATTTTATTTCCTGTTTCAATACCATCAGGAGTTCAAGTTGGTGCTGGTCTGGCAGTACTTTGGAATCAAGATGATGCTATAACTCATTATGGTGAAACTGATTTTTTAAATTACGCCCAAGATGGAACAGGTGGATTTGTATTTTGGAATACATCAACACAATCTGCTCCTAATATAATAGCAAAAATATTACCATCAGTATCTCCAACCAGTAATGATACGACTCTTGCTACTACTGCTTTTGTTAAAACTGCTGTATCAAATTTACCTCAATCACCAAGTTATTATCATGTATTACCTGTATCTACTACACTTAATACTATATATCTTACGATAACAGGAACTGGAACAATAACGCAAAATATACCTACATCAATTAAGGGAACACTTATATTTTGTTCTCAAGTATCCAGCGATTCAACTTCTATATTTACAAATACAGCAGATTTTACTGCTTCTATTTATATAAATAATATTTCAAGTAATTACGGAAATATTACAGCAAATTATAATGTTTCTTCTAATGGAACAACAACAACCCTTTCAGGTAGTTCTGTTGCTTGGAATTATTCAACAAATGTTATTACTATAGCGATAACAGTACCTGCTTATTCAAATGCTTTATATCCTTCTTCTATCAATATGACTAACCTATCAATATCAGGAGGTTCTGGATTATCATTTAATACTATTGCTTTAACAACCGCTTAATTTTTTTCTAACTTATTTATATATAGATGACTTCTACTAATTTTGTTTCTAATCAGTCATACAAGTTTTCAAATACAAGTAATAATAATCAATTCAATTTAAGCAGTAATGGTCTTCAAATTGTAGCAGATAATACTACATACGGAAATACGCTATTAAGTCCTGCTGGTATCACAAATAGTATTACAGGACAAACTGCTCCGTTTTCTAACTTAAGTGAATTACCCCTTCTTCAAACTGCTTTGTATGCTGTTAATCAACCTCCAGATCAACAGAGTTTGGCTGTAAATTGTAAATTATATTTAGAAAACGCAAATCCTCCTACTGCTCCAACAAAAAGTATTACTTTAGATGCTTCTACTAATAGTATCAGTACTTTGACTGGAAACTTTAATGTAAATACAGATTGCTCTTTTAATAATCACAATATTAGTGGAGTTGGTAATTTAACTTGTAATCAACTTAATTATACTACTTTGAATCCTCCTATCACAATTACAACGCCTACACTTTCACAAGTGCTGACTGCTGGTAATAAAGCATCCTCTACATTAGATATGAGTGGAAATAATATTACGAATGCGAATAATATTACTGCTAATCAACTTAATTATACTACTTTGAATCCTCCTATCACAATTACAACACCTACACTTTCACAAGTGCTGACTGCTGGTAATAAAGCATCCTCTACATTAGATATGAGTGGAAATAATATTACTAATGCGAATAATATTACTGCTAATCAACTTAATTATACTACTTTGAATCCTCCTATCACAATTACAACGCCTACACTTTCACAAGTGCTGACTGCTGGTAATAAAGCATCCTCTACATTAGATATGAGTG